>Ga0123352_10014470_pt1 | contig 12561 bp, 7 predicted proteins | sample TergutLab28metaG_FD_89700 | JGI IMG/M metagenome (GOLD analysis project Ga0123352, IMG submission 89700) | Labiotermes labralis P1 segment gut microbial communities from Petit-Saut dam, French Guiana - Lab288 P1 | ecosystem: Host-associated > Arthropoda: Insects > Digestive system > Gut ... | reverse complement strand
TTGCGCTGACCACGTGACACCCCTCTATCCGCAAAAGTTGGCACTACCTTCGCCGACCGGCGGCGGCCGCTCTGTCGGTATAGTTCGCGTGCGGACTAAGGCCACGGAGTTTAGTTTAGTTTAATACTGAGAAATCAGTATACCCCAGTCTTATGTAGAAACTTTACCAGAATTTCACATCCTTCATTTTGTTCTATGAACTCTTTGTGTGATATCTTAAATGTTACAGGTGAGGTCCAGTTCTCAAAGAATGGTAGTACACCAGTGGTGTTCATGCATGTGGACCAGACACTACAATTATGGGCATTCTTTGATGTGTATGGCAGCACACAGAAAGTTCGCATCCTTGGCAGCTGTGTTGAGCCACATCATCCACACACCTCTTCAGGTCAGTCTCATATATTGCACTGGTTACAGTGCTGTTGGTAGTGATATTGCCTTCTTGTTCCCTACTAATTTGTGACTGCTGAATTGCTGATTAGTTGCACACTAGTGAGAGATACTCAGCTAAAATTTCAATGGGAAGTCTCTGATTGCCCACATGTTTCAAGAGACTTGTGGCATGATGAAGTGGAATAAGGAAGACGAAAACTGAAGTGTAATATCTAAACATATTTGATTTTAGCTGTGCAATGCATAACACCATTCTGATTATATCGGTTGCAAAGAGCATTGAAATGAGAATCCCGTAGTCCTGATATCAACAGAACAGATTGTGTAGGGTTGTGTTTGTTGAGAATGATTTTTGTGTATAGTGCAAAATACTGTGTCATCCCCATGACACAAAACTGATGTCCATGAGGGCATGGAAATACAGCAAATGTTATTGAGACATGTGACAAGGAAACAATACAGAAAAAACTGTTGATACCAAGAAGTCAAGCAGTAGAAAGGGTGGTAATGTACAAAGAGAAACCATATTCATCCATTTTAGAGGTACAGTAGAACTCCATTTAACCAGACACTGGTTATCCAGATCGGCTTGGCCCTTCAGGTAAATTTGTTGAGAATTCTACAAAACTAACTTGCTTTGAAATTACTGGTTATCGGATCAAGTACAGCACAGTGTTATGGCTTCTAGAATTTCATATCGGGTGTGGTCGAAAGATTTAGATGCGGGTACATTCTGTAAATAGTAGCAGCCAAACTTCAAACTGCCAAATTAGCCTATTTTCAAAGAAAAATCCAATTATCAAGATTTTCTGCATATCCAGGTAGCTCACCAGTCCAATTAAGTAGATAGTCAAAAAACATTCCCTCTCTTCCATCTTGGTCAATAACTCTCTAAGATAATACTCCTATCACTGTCTGTGTGTTGACAAGCCATCAGTTATGATTTTATGGCTCCACAAATAGGGTGTTTTGTGTGATGAAATATTGTGCAAAAATTACAGATATCAGCTTATCCTTCCCCTGAAGTCTACACTCATCACAAATCACAGTCATGTAATTGTCCATCTACCCTTATACATTTGTGGGCAAAATCCTATAGAGTTTGCATATTCAAGAATTGAAAGTCTGTATGAAAACTTCATCATAGCATATATGAACCAAATTTAATGGTATCCATCCCATTTTATTCAGTCAGTTATATAAATACACAGTTTTATTTCAATATACCTAGGTATACCTTGTGGTATTGGATAGATCTCACAAGTAGAGCATTTTACCTTGTTTTAAGGATTTGTGTAACATGCCTGATGATGATTGATATCAATCAAAACATGCAGCGTTGAAAAGAAATGTGTTGTGTTGGACGTTACTGTGTTTATATAAGATGTGAACACCCGAAAATTACTACAGATGAATTGACTGAGCTACTGCTTCCTTTTTAATAGTCTCTGGTGGTTATAACATTAACTAACAGGCATAGCTACAATTGATTTGTATGCTAAACTATACTTGCATGATAGCATCAATCCTGGAACTTTGTTTTAAATCATAATGGTAACATGCAATAATAAGTATTAGCTGGTGATAATTATGGTCAGGTTATATAAATGAAGGCATCATTTTTACAGGTATGATTTTACTAAATTCTGAATGTTTGCTTTCATAGGTTCAAGAAATTCCTCTCCGCCACCAAGAGTCATTGACCCTGCCCTAGCAGCTGGTCGTCTCCGTGTGAATCTGCCCTGCAGTGTAACTAATGGCAGCAGCAGCAACAGCAGTGTCCCATCAGAAAGTCATAGCCAGCATAATGGCATGCCAGTTCCAGTACCTGTCTCACAGCGGTTCTGCTGCACGGGACCACCACCCACTACAACAGCTACTGCTGAGTTGGTACAGTATCAACAATCAATGGGAGGGGGTACTGTTCTTGTAGTGAACCTCCCGCCAGCACATTCAAACTACCTCAATCAACAGAATCAGCATAACCAGCATCAGCATCAGAGCCCACCACCTGCAGTGACAACACAGCATCATCTGCCATCATCACAACCTTCAGTACCTGTTGATCTTCAGCCATCTTCCTCAGGCACTCTGCTTTCCACTTACAGTCATACCTACATCGAGGTAAGTGACAAGAGTTTTCTCCGGACAGCTAGTGGTTCAGTACTAACCTAGAAATCAAAATGTTATATAATGTGTGTCATAGTGTAATGTGAAATTTCCGTACCTGACATAGCATGTAACACTGTTGGAATTTTCATTGCTAAAAATGAATTCTGTCAGTTGTTTCATTTATTACTTCTGTCAATCCACAGCCTGTATCAGCAACATCCTATTCTACGCTGGATTCGACAGCAACAATGCAGCAGTGGGTAGATGCAACAGCGGCTACAGGAGGTAGTGGAACTGAATGCACTATTTGCTGTGAGCGTCCCATTGACAGTGTATTGTACATGTGTGGTCACATGTGCATGTGCTATGAATGTGCCGTCCAACAGTGGAGGGGCAAGGGTGGTGGCCACTGCCCACTCTGCAGGGCTGTTATACGTGATGTGATCCGAACCTACAAATCCTGATAGTGGGCCTTGGCCTCATGCACCCAGCAGTCTATGCCTCTGTTCCTCGGGGCAGGGCAAGTGTAGCCCATCTGCAAAGAAGTTATCCATCCAGGGTGCAGGACATGGTCATTCATAATGGAAAAATGTAATGTCTTTAAACTAACAAGGAGGGAGTTCTTCAGTTGTATTCAAGAAGGAAAGTACATTAAATTTAAGCTGGGTATTACTTGGCCAAAAGCAATTAAAAATGTGAGGACTTCATGGAACATTCCAATGTCTAAACTGTAATTGCACAATAAAAGTTGACCAAAGACCAAAGAAATATACATGATTGTAGTTATAGTCACTGTTACCTTTTAAAGACAAAATGCATTAGAACGCTTGCAGAAATCCACAGTTGCCTTGAGATTGGATTGACAGTCTGTACTTCCCATGAAATAAACCTATTTGAATATTTCATTTCTGACTGCAGCATGATTATGCTGTGTCGCCTTTTGTTGTGGAATTATACTTTCAAGGCTGGAATGTTAGGTGTGTATGTGCCCTTCTCAAACCACATGTTTATCCATGTCTTGAGAGTACATTTTTAGAAATATCTCAGCAAAAAGGTCAACCAAGTTGTGATTTATTTCTTTAGACATGGGATCAGTATTATTAAGGAAAGGATGAACATCTTTATAAGCAGCCAAAGCCTGGGCTTCCGTAAATGAACTACTGTCCCATCTAAGATGAGAGAATGACAATTTCAGATTATTCAGTGTTTGTAGAGGAGTTGTTTGATGTTAAATTTAATCACCTACAGAAATTCACTTCAGTTGTATATGAAGCTGTGTTCTGCACTTGATGGCTCCATATTGCTGCAGTGAGTAAGCACAACTTCGCAATGTTAATTTTACAGTTCATAAAGTAAGACGCTGGTCCGCATCTGCTGAATATTGTCAGTGGAGTATTGACATTGTAAGCATTTTGAAGTCTGCATAGTCACATGACTCAGTTTCTAACCAATGAAGAGAGTACAGTAAGGCTCTTATTGTTTTGATGGAAGTATATGGGACTGACAACTTTAGGTATAATAGGCCTTTAATCTGATATAGAAGTGGCATTGTTTTTGGTATTTCACTGCTCTCGAAAACCTCTATGTTTACATACTCATTTGTGATTAAGTTTTGAATTATTTTTTACAGTTTCTCAGGCTGAGACTTATTTTATGTAAGTTAAATGTAAATGACTGTGTGTGTGTGTACATATGTGGAGGTGTGTTACTGATCATGTAATTGTTTTTTTTACATTGGTAGCAGTGTTGTGCTTTTCTACTTTGTGTGGTTGTTCTTATGTCCCCAAAGTTTTGGTCAGATTTCATTCAGTAGCGGTATGTTGTGTGTGCAAGTGTACTGTAATCGGAAAGTTTGCATATTGTTCCCAGTTGCAGCAGGACTCTGATATGAAGATCTGCTTTTTCTTTCACTACCAAGACATTCCATATGTGCTCTTCTTGTCTGTCAGATGTAGTGGAATTCTAGTCATACTGTAAATTATTAATGGAGATAGCTGTGCAGAATACTTCAAAGCTTTATTCTACCTAGCCTCATGTTGTTACAAACAACTCTGTAAATAGTGTAGTCATTTATTTTTAATTTCTTTCTCCTGTGACTGGTAGTTACATCAAGGGATGAGTGGTGTGGGGCAGTGGAAAATGAATATGACAACAGAAACAATTTGGCTGAGTGAAAAACAGTCACTACAAGGGACAGTTTATCACTGACCAATACACTGACAAGGTAGCACCAAATTGTGTTTTTCTGACCATGTAGTTGGGTAGCTGAGTACATCCAGCCTAGGAGTGTTTGCTTAATTTAATTATGTAGTTGATGCCATGTGACATGGTGGAAGCAACTCTTTAACAAGAGCTGTAAAATTGTGAGTAAATTACTGTCTGTAATACAATTCAGCACAGGACCTACTCCCCTCAGCTGCTCAACAGTGCATAAAGAATGTACCAGTATCAGATGAATTTGAAGTAAAGTTTATGTTTGGTGTTTCTGAGTGTCAGCAAATCTTGGTATGGTAGCTTGCAATCTTGTGAAAAAGCTTGTAAGCTGAAAGATAATTTATTGTTATGAGAATCTCTTTCCAACACTGAACAAAAGTTTTTCTTAAGAATAATGTTTATTATTTTTCGTAACTTGTATATTCTAATGACTCTTTCTAGGTAATGGAAATCTTCATTCTCTGTTCTGTCCCTAGAAAATTATCCTACTCAAGACAGTGCAATGTTTTGATATTTGATGTTAATATTCCCTGGGCTAGAATGGTTCATCACATTCACTTTCAAGTTTGTTAAATAAATATGTTTTCCATTTAAGTTGTATACAGTGAGCTTACATGTCTTAATACAAGTATTTGTAAGTTTTCAAGTTGTATAACTAATTAAAGAACTATATTGTGAAATAAGAATTTGCTATTTATTTAAATTATGACAGACTCCTGAATTAAGCTTTCTGATAGGTCTTGAAACCCAGTTTACATGTACAGTTTTTGACTGCTGCATTTATAACAAATTCTGAGTTGTAATTAGAACATATTTCATCGTTTAATGTGACTGTTGCTGGGTGTAATCATTACCAGTAACAAAATTATTTTGGATGCTTAATACACTTGTCACTGGGAGAAATCTTCATACCAAATAAGTAAGTTCCGGTTTTCGTTCTGGGATGAAGGATAGCATTCGTTGACAGCTTTGTTACTGACGTTTCGGACCTGTCTGCAAGGGTCAAGAGGTCCAAAAAGAAGACTGAAGGTGGGACCAGTACGTTGTCCTGAAACGTCCATAACAAACTACCAACCAAAGCCCACAACATTTCCCACAAGCGAAACCCACAGGTACACAAGTGCAGAGTCTAAAATCTGGCAAATGCCAAGTTACTGTTTGTCATCCATTTTCTGTGGTTCGTTTTTTTTGTGGTTTCTGTCACTGTCGGCTGAAGTCGGCAGGCCGGATACCACCCCAGCTGAATCGCACCCTGACTCCAACACACAGCAATCCAAGAACAATACAGCCAATGTGGTAGTTCAACAACATAGTCACAAACTCCTGAAGATGGACATATTAATGCCTGAAACATGTTGAGTATCTAAGAAGTAAGCAAATAGAACAAGTGACATCTAGTTGGTTTTTTATTCTGCAACTATCACAAAGATGCAGGTCCAATAAACATCAAATAAAAGTTGACCCAATGCATAGCATAGCCAACTGTTACTGCAAATTTAAGGCAATGTGACTGTCAGATATAGATTAAAATGAATAAAGCAGACTGAATTAAAGAAACCCACTGACAAGGTATGGCTGTAAAAAGTAAATGGAAGTAAAAAAAGTTTAATTATTAGACAACTGTAGAAGCTTTGTGTTGGGTTTCAGGCTTTTGGTCTTAAGTATTTTAAAATGACTAAAATTTGGTAATGATGGGCTGAGATAGCGTAGTCAGTATAGCAGCTCACTATGGGCTGGATGATCCAGGGATTGAATCCCGGTGGGGGCAAGATTTTCCGTCCCAGTGTAGACTGGCCCTGGGGCCCACCCAGCCTCCTGTACAGTGAATACCAGGTCTTTCTTTGGGGTAAAGCAGCCAGGGCATGGCATTGACTACTTACCTAATCTAGCACCAAGGTTAAAGAAAGAGTAGAGATGTACCTCTACTCCCTGTCTGTGGCTCATGGCAGGCTATAGGTTGAAATTCAGTAATGTAACCATCAAAACACAACAAGTATCTCTCAGCAATGATAAATTTTATTATAAAAATCTCAACATGTTTTGACCAAGGGCCATCATATTGAGGCACAATTTAACAACACAATATATATGGTTGTTAATGTACATGTAGTAATATTGTAAATCATATGTAAAAAGATCTGTTATGATGTGTATGGTATTGGTAACATGCTTTGGAGTCAGTCTTTTGAAGATTCAGGTCTGGGATGCTATGCCATGTTGACTGGTACATAGCTGCTGACACTATGAAGTCAGGCAGTGCCTACTTCTTCAGGGTCAAGGTATCCAAAAAGAATGACATATCTTGGACTGCTTGACCCTGGAGAGGAAGCACTGCACTCTTTCAAAACATCAAAACTGTTTACCAAGTCAACACAGTGCAGTATGCCAGAAGACTCGAACTTTATCACAACTGTTGTGACAACATCATAACTCACAGGAGTTTCTCCCTGCACCTTTGTCTTATGTACTTCATTGAACCATGCTGCTGAATTGGCCTTCAGTATTTTATGTTTTTTGTTCATAAAATTGTTAACATATTGCACTTGATCAGCTGTAGGCATCTTTTTAATTTCATACACATATTCTTAATAGATAAAATCAAGTATATTACAGCACAGTATGTAACACATGAAATTATCATGGCAGAAGTGTTAATACAAATGTATTATAACTGTAATTTACCATTTTACATGATTGAGTTCAAAAGCATGGTGGTCAGCAGTTTGACCTCAATTTGGATTTTTGGATTCTGGTTTATGTATTTCCCTGCAGGTTGATATGATTGATCCTTTTAAATGCAAGGAACCACTCATCCAACATCACAGAAAACTTCAGTCTTCAGCAGAACCTCAAATCTTACAAGTATGGGATATTTGGGGGGGGTTGTATAGTGTTAGTCCAACAATAAAAATATATTTCCTTTATACAAGAAAATTGTTAGAACTACGGCCGTTTTCAGACCTAGAAATTTATGTAAAAATTTGTGGACGATATTAGAGATCCTGCCATTTCAATGTGAAACATTTTCTCATAAATGAATTTCACTGAGGAAAACCAAAAACATTTTCAGAGCAGTCCAACTGTACAGTGTAAATACAAGCAGTGAGTACCATCTCAATAGACCAGTGGCCAACCTTTCATGCTTTCAGAATATTGCATCTAAGCTGGAATAAAAATTTTCAACAATATACCATTTGTTCTCAGAAGTCTTACCAATAAAAAGGTTCATTTTATTGTGATATTAGAAGGATAATTACACACACATTACTTGTACTTGGTTCATGAATTTTAATGTTTGAAATAACTTGATTTTAAGTGGTTTTTCTTACATGGTATTAATTTAAAAGGTATGGTACCAGGTGTATAAACATGAATATAATGTTTGTCATTTGAACACTGTATGTTAATCACCCCAAGATCTTAAATTATACTTGGGTGTTTGTAATTTTTATGGCCTGCTGCACATCTTGCTGTCATTGTGACTATCTTTTGAAGCCATGGAAAGCAAATGCATGTTTAAACTGACATTAAATATGCTAATTGCTATGCAGGGCCTGGATATGTCAACTCAATTCCCCAGTCTTTAACCTTCTCATCATTAAATCTGGGATGCTTGTTTTCACGAGTTTTTATCTATCTCAGAACTTGTAGCCACTTGTACTGCCTCAATTGCATCAAGTGGGGGCTTGTATTCTGGTTCATTGCTGCATCCTGCAACATGTAACAAGGTAGTAAAAATCACAAACAATTCTCTAAACATAACTGTTCCCAGCAGATGTTGAACTGAAGGAACTTACCTTTGGGCAAATTTGTATGTTTGAGACTGCATTTATACAGCACAAAATGCATTACACAGCAGACAAAAGATATGGCACAGAAAATTATAAGTGCCACTCTGCCTCCCACCTCATGGTACAGCAAGCCGCCAATGAGACTACCTATCGCGTACCCTACATAAGAGGGAGAATGTGACAATTAGATGGCTGATCCTAAAGAAAGAGTGAAAAAGTTTGAGAACAGAGTGCTAAGGAGAATATTTGGACCTAAGAGAGAGGAAGTTCACAGGAGAGTGGAGAATGTTATGTAATAAGCAACTTCATAATTTACAGTATTCAAATATTTTTATGGTGATCAAAAGAAGGAAAGTGAGGCTAGTCAGTCACACATGTAGCACACATGGGAGAGGTGAGAAATGTGAGAAATTAGTGCAGAACCGTGGTTGGGATATATCAAGTGAATGTGTGATGCAGCAGCAAGGAAAGTATTAACAGGATGAAGATGGGAGATGTGTAAGCATCTGCACTCTTGTAACCTTATTTTTCCCAAGATCAATTTACGCAATGTGGAATGCCCGACATACTGTGATCACTCCCCCTAACTGTTGCATTGAAGAAGGGACAATTTTGTGTGTGTGTGTGTGTGTGTGGGGGGTGGGGGGGCTGGTTGGGTGGGTGCATGTGCACATCTGTGTACAGAGAGAGAGAGAAAGGGAAGAAGCTGCTGTTTATAACAGTTTCTGTGGCAAATTCTGGGATAAAATATGAAATGTGTCACAACCATTACTTTCTTCATAATTTACTGTGTGTACTCATGTAATGTCATTTCATGCCAAATACCTTTTCATAACACATGTAATATTTAAAGTACACATTGACCTAACATCTGTGCTGCACATAATGTACTCACCAAAGCCATCATCCATGCCAGCAGCTAGTCCCTGCATTGTGGCAGATGTTCCTGGGGGTGTTACAGCACTTGCATATGCCACTATAGTAGTGTAACTCATGGCGTATGTGGGTCCTTGCATAAACAGTTCCACAGGCAGTACCCACCATGGTGTTGGAATCAGAGAAATGAGACTAAATCGTACAGAGTAGGCCAGGAAGCACAGTGTAAGAGAATGACCATAACCCAACTTCTTTAGAATTTTACCTATAGAAGAAAGCACATTTGGCACATTGCTGAGTCCAGTAACTTTCATACCAACTTACAAAGTTTCATGTAACACAGTATTGTCTGTCATGCCACCTTCACACTTTCTAATTCATCATCATAAAACCATTGTGCAAACTTCTGAGGTGGGTGCTGTTTTAGCATTATTTAAAGTCAGATTCTGAAATGTTACCTGGTTATGTATCTTAAAAAATTAGATATATTTTTTTGTAAACACTGTACAATAACATTCACTTTGTGGAATTTGTATTTGCTGTTCACTTTGATGTTGAACCGATGAACCATTGTAGCAATGGGCATAAAATCTGGGAACAGATCATAAATGCCCCTAATCATTTTGTTCAGAACTTTCTGTGTATTTTGAAAATTTCCTCACTTGGTAACTGTACAAAACACTGAATTTATGTTTTTAAAAATAGTTGAAATGTTACAGACCAAATCCGAATTTCTTGAGCTCACTTTAGTAAGTTTGGTTTTAATTGGTTGTGGACAGATACTATATGATGGGATGCCCGTGTCCTAGTATGATAGCAATTACAGGAGTTACTGCACATCAGACATGTATGTTTGCAGCAAGTGACAATTTTAATAGCTTGCCTAGTTGTGAACCTTTCTGGAAGTGTAATTGAGTTTTGGAAGTTGGATATGGGACTACTATAGATTGTCATAATTTTCAAAGTTTTGTTTAGATAACAATTATTGTTCATCTAAGTCCCAGTACAGTTACACACAATAGTGTGTTGAAATTTTAATTCTGTATTATTGCATCACATTAATATTAATTACAAACTGTGTTTATTAACACCTATATTGGTCTCTCACATTCAGGGAGGAACATAGGGTGAGGGTGTTCAAGAATATAGGGCTGAGAAAGTTATTTGGGCCTAATAGGGATGATGTAACAGGGTAGTGGAGAAGACTACAGAATGAGGATCTTAATGATGTCTACCCCTCATGAGATATTATTTGGGTGATAAAATCAAGAATGAGATGGGAGAGGCACATGCCATGTGTGGAGAAGAGGAGAAGTGCATACAGGGTTTTGGTGGGGAAACCTGGGGGGAAAGAGACCACTTGTAAGATCCAGGCATAGATGGGAGGATAATGTTAAAATGGATATTCAGGAAGTGGAATTGGGGGGGGGAGGCCCACGAACTGAATCGATCTGGCCCAGAATAGGTACGGGTGTTGGGCTCTTGTGAATGTGATAATGAACCTTGTGGTCCCATAAAATGCAGGGAATTTCTTGACTAGCTGAGAATTTGTTAGCTTCTCAAGAATGAATCTGCCACATGCAGCTCATCAGTTCATTAACACCAGTAATATGAAAATGAAAAAGCTAAAAATTTACTGTGTCTTACTCAAACCCAACATTCTTTCATACAGATGTTAAAATTGTTAAGTTAGCATACAGTTTTGGAAATGTCCTTGAAAAAAAAGTGTCTGCTTTCTAAAACTGGATATGTGAATTCCGTCACTGTAACAAATGTCTTCCTTCTTAGCTATCAGCATACAGTTTTAGAAATTTCATATAATTTTATGTACTGTAAGTCCTAAACTTTCAAAGGAGGTGTGTATGCTGAGATTTAAACTTCAAATCTCTATTTCGATGAAATGTTGACTAACCTGACAACATGAAGAATATAACTTCTCCAACAAGAGTTTCCACAGCAACAGTTATCCCTTCCAGTAGTTTGATGTTATCCATATCACCTGTTACTTGTGCTAGATCTTCCAGATACCTTCACAACACACATTCATCTTTTAATAGCTACCAACTGAAGAAGAAGGAAAAGTAATGATTCACTGAAGATTTAGGGCATCTGGGATGTTATGCTAAGTTGACTGATGAACAGTTACTGATAATTTGAAAGAATGTTGTTTCTTTATTTAAAGGGTCAAGCACTCCAGGAATGGTAGGCCTTACAGCAGGCGCCTGTTTATCATCTGCTATGGTGTAACATCCCAGTGGACATACATATCTTCAGCATCATTGCTGTCAGAAGCTTAAATGTCATAATTATGTGTTAATACTCCTCCTTTTAACTATTATTTACAGGATAGTAGTAGTTAACACCAAAGCCTACTACAGAACATTTTTTTGAGACAGATGTATCCACCTCTCACCCTCTCTTCATTCTCCCACCAAAATTCCCTATGCCTCTACAATGACCCTCATCCAAGCAACATATTTGCACCACTGTAACTTCTGTGATTATTAAGTGTTCAGTAACAGCATTGTCAGTGACATAGTGTACTTTTTGGTTTTATTTGACTTCCAAAATACACAGACTGCTTTCTAGAATATCACACAATGACTAAACACATAGGGACACACGCACACACACAGTTTTTTTTGAGAGGCAGCATATCAGTTTTTGAATATCATTTACATGTGTTGCTCTTTCAAGGGCTCAACAGATTGGGATTATGACTGATTCACTGGTTAAATGAAAGTTTTCCTGTATGTTATGAAGGAACAACAATGAATGCAGCAATATGAACTTAAAGAGGACTGGTAAGCAGTAATGATGCCCTATTTAAAAAAATATTTTAGCATTGGCATAGATATGTCATTCACATATCAAATTATGAAAATGTTCCACTTCCGTGAATGGGGCAGGAAGTAGCTGTGATGATGTGAAGTTTAATCATCTCTTTATAAAATGATGGTGAGGATCAGATAGTGTGGTCACAGCATACTTTGCACTCATCATAATGAAATGAATAAAGTAATGGTTTTGAAAAAAAAATCAGTCATTATTTTTCTCCTGAATTCTTTCTTTCTTTCTTTCTTTCTTTTTTTTTTTTTTTTATTTTTTTTTTTTTTTTTTTTTTTTTTTTTTTTTTTTTTTTTTTTTTTTTTTTTTTTTTTTTTTTAATTTTTCT
>Ga0123352_10014468_pt1 | contig 12563 bp, 9 predicted proteins | sample TergutLab28metaG_FD_89700 | JGI IMG/M metagenome (GOLD analysis project Ga0123352, IMG submission 89700) | Labiotermes labralis P1 segment gut microbial communities from Petit-Saut dam, French Guiana - Lab288 P1 | ecosystem: Host-associated > Arthropoda: Insects > Digestive system > Gut ... | reverse complement strand
CACAAAAAGTGTCTTTAGCAAAATTTCGTAGCGCATACAAAATTTTAATTAATACCAGCAAGTATTTCACCTTAACATTTAAACAGAACTCATAATTGAACGCAATTTAAATATATGTCAATTACTGTCTACACCCAAAAATACATTTGAAACTTTTATATCAAATTGGTAAATTGTACTTGTAAAAAGGTTTGTATATTGATTGATAGAAATTATCAGTTGGATAACAAATGTTTTTATATATGAAAGACGCGTCAAAGTTGCCTTTTCTAACAAGCCGAAGACAAGGAAAGACGAGAGAGATCTCTGACTTAAAAAGTCCGAAAAGGAAACAAAGGTACTTTTTCTTTCAAAAACATTCATTTATTTTATTTCGTAATTACACGTGTGTTTGTAATATTTCTGAACGCGTAGATACTGAGGGGATTTGAACGTAAACAGCAAGGGAAGAAAGTGCGTAATTAGCGAAAAACATTAATTGTGCTCTTTAACACACCCCATTGCCGATACCAGTGCCCCCACGTTATAAGGCGTGGGTCTGCGGGCATTCAATTAATGGGATTGTGGGTTCGAATACCGCCAGGAGAGTGGAAGTTTTCTCTTGTGATTTTTGCGAGTTATCAGTTACCTGTGTACACATCCGGCTGATCATTAATCTAGAGGATTCTTACCGAATGTAGTGGCTCTGAATGTAATATTGAGTCATCGATAATGAGGAACACATTGACCTTGGGGGATATGAAAAGGGGCTCTCGAGTTAGCAGTGTTAATAAAATTATTGGAATTCAGAATTCAGTTAAAAATTTATATTTAATTTGAAGCAATACGTGAGTCATTCCGTGGATGTTAAGCATTGTGACCTAATTACATACAATTGACAGTGTTTTGAGTCACGTTGTAGCACAGAACATCGCAACGGCATATAGACTATAAATGAAAGCCGTTATATGTGAAATTATAGTTTACGAGGAAATTGCTCTTGTGGAAGAAATTCGAAAATAATTTAATAGACACGTTTACAAAACGAAGAAGGAGCTGAGCACATTACTTTTTTCACTAGAGAAGGATATTTTCTAACTCCTGTAGTTTCCAAACTTCCCAATAAATCGCCCTTTTGTAAAGAATGTCTGATCATTATTGGCTTCATTACATGACCAGAATATTGATGAGGCATTTTAAATTTATACTTTATGTTTCTTTTTTAACAAGCACGAACAAAATTTGAAATTAAACATTTTATTTTGTTTTTCTGCCATAATTTGCTTCTTGGCTTTAGCGCCCCAGTTACATGAGAGAAAAAATCATTTTAAGACCTTGAACAAAACCAGAAAAAACCTGTAAATATCTTATTTACGTCCCTTTCAAAAAGAATCATCTATTTTACACAAAATTTCGGCCCTCGCGGTAGCTAACATAGTTCGATTTTGCGTGACCAAGTGTCTCATTCAAATGGCACTGCACACTGTTGACTCCTGGTAGAATCTTCCTAAAAAAAGCAACAAAATTGCCATCAGTTTATCGTGTACAGATTATCGAAACAGCTCTTTGAAACATACAAACGACGTGATTTATTCTAAGAAATATTGGGAGATATGAAGGAAAGAGAGTTATTATACGTAAGAATTTTATATAGGAATTTTTTTTTAAAATATTTAATTTATATGCAAGTTTGGAAGAATGTTGCCTCGAATTGTCTACAAATTTTAATTTTTATTTATTTTGAATATTACTTTGCAGATGTACAGATTACTTTGCAGATTTTACATAGTAAGTTGATAAAAAACTATTTAATTTACATACGAGTTTCGAAGCATGTTGCCACGAATAGTCTACAAATTCAAATTGCCATTTATTTTGAACAATACATTGCAGGAGTCCATGCAAGTCACTGATATCGACGTAGTGCCGCACATCACTGTGATATGTCAATAGAGCGCAGAGCCACCTGCTCTGCATATCCACCTCACTGTTCCACAGTCGTTAACACCATAATAACAACTGACAGAGAGGCCGAACACATGCATATTGTTAGTAGCTAATGTGTGTAATTTCGCAGTACTATTAAAGCCTGCAAAAGTTTTGTAATATTTTTCTGGAATCTTCGATTAAACTTAATTTATGGAGGGTCGAATGCATAAAAAACGGCAGATAATTTGCAGAAATCTATGAAGATTTTAGACAGGCAAAGACGTACAAGTCGCTTGCTGCATGCAGATGCACGGATAATATGGCTTCAAAGAACCGTCTGAAAAATGTCTTAATTGGTAGTTCAGCCACGTTCCTTTCTCTGTCTTGAAGGCAGCCACATGTGTTCAATTCCCTGGAATGTAAAAAATCCTCAAACACAGAATATTTTACTATTTAAAATGCCTTAAAATGATAGTAAGGGAGTGACCTTGTGGTAACTCGAAGAGTATTAATGTCTTTTCAAAAGCAACATATTTGTCTAGTTGTGTCTGTCTAATGGCTTTTCCTTTTTTTTTCTGTTTATGTATGTGTATGTCTAATTGTGTCTGTCGAGTTTTGTGTGTCTAATTGTATGTGATTATAGGTGTGCACCAAATTTTGTGTGTTATTTTTATAAGCCTATTTGTGTGTCTAATTGTAGGTGACTATTTTTGTGTGACTAACTTTTTGGTGCCTAAATATATGTGACTATATATTTGGAACTTACTGTGTTTCTAATTGTGTATGAACAATGTTGAATATAATTTAGTTTATTTAATAGTTTGAGCCCAATTCTGTGTGTAATTGTGAGTGTCTAAGGGCGTGGTACAGAAGATTAGCAATTAAAATTGCGTATATCTGTGATGGACTGGCAAGCTACAGAATGAAACAGACATATTTTTCTAATTTTCTAAAATTTTTACGTTTTAATATACAACTTAATTAATTATTCAATAAATTCATTAACTATTTTCCCTTACAGCATTTAGAGTTCCCTCTAATATAACATAATGTTAAAATGCCATGAAATTACCAAATTTATTTCTATCTTCAATGTGTTTATATATATATATATATATATTAATACCATCATTTCTGGGTATTAGAATATATACAAAATTGAAGAGCAGGCCTCATCATGTGATGCGTGTTAGATACTCAAGTTCAAGATATCAATTTTTACAGAATATAAATTGTTGTGTAATTAATCAGTAATCTCACTATAAGCCGTAGTTTACCGATGTGCTGCTACGCATTCATTTCGGTTCAGCAAATTGTTTAGCGGTATTTTGGGAACTGGCGCAGTGCGGACAGCTGAATTGTTAGGTTCTGAGATTTCAGGTACTCACTTTGAAGAATGTTACGTATTTGGAGACTTGTAGGATGTGACGTAGCTCACATTCTTAGGCAGGGAAAACCATCGTTCTGTATTAAAATGCTGCCTTAATTTAAGGTTGCAGTAATAACTTGGATTTGAATTTCGACCACAAAATTTCGGAAATAATTCAGAAAAAGCGAAAAGATTAATTGTGCTGTGAAATAAAATTTTATTTAATGTAAAGCGGTTACATATTTCATCAAACTTACTACATTTATCCTGGGTGGTACACCTTTTTGCAAAGAGGACAATCTGTATTTTTGATTGACGTCATGGGTGGAAAAATCACAATCAACTTAAAAGAAATGCACTAAAATTGGAAGCAAGATACACATGCACACTGGAAAAGAGCGAGAACCGCACAAAGTAGATAAAAGACGCTTCAGTTGCGACAGTGATTGATTGTAAGACATTAGTTTTCGTTTCGAATCTACAACGATCATTAAACTGAATCTTCTAAATCGAACCGTCGTAAAGTTGGAACCTACGGCACTTGAAGCTGTGCGTCCTTGTTGTTCATATAAATCCCATATGCCTTAATGTCGTATCAACTGATACAAGTAAATGTTAGTGCGTTAGATTCAATTTTGTGTGTTGTTTTGAGAAAGCAACAAATCGTATTAATTTCACGTTCAAGAGAACAGCTGAGCTTTGATATTGTAATAGTCGCAGTTCTATATAAATAATAAAAAAGTAAACACACAATTCTACGCTAAACGCCTCAGACCTAAAACCATACATTTTACGGAAAATTGTAACTTGTATGTTGCTCTCTGTTACCGCTTATATGCCGAAAATTACATAAAATATATATTACAACAATATAGGACATCTGGCATACTGTTTTTTTCTCCTATTTGAATTTCACTTTTCCTCATTTTGGGGGGTTTGACACGTCGGGATAAACTGAAAGAAAAGGAAAATTCGATAACCTATTTTTACACTTGGACATTGACAAACGTTATTCGTAGTAATAGAAATTCTTATTATAAAATTTCTTTACAACAAAAGATTTATTTTTTCCCGGTCAGTCCAACAAATTACTATAATATATTTTGTTGGCTGGTTTCTTTATTTTCAATGTTCTAAACACAAACAAACACATCACAGAGCGTTGTGTAAGCTACAGAAATTGTGAAATGCCCTTCATTGTAGAGTCAGAAACACAAAATACAAAATCAATTTTATAAATACCCACCAAGTCAAAGCACATGACACCGCTGTAAAAATCAATGACTTGCTCACTGTTATCTATCGACTGCAAGATTAATGCTCGCATATCGGAATTAAAATTTAAAATACAAATTTTTAGGAAGGAGTGACACCTGTTTGGAGGCGTTTGTCTATCCTCTTACTGCAGTAACAGAGGTAGCAATGTTAATATCGATCTGCACATTGACTGAACAACTCACACACCAAACTGTCCCCCCAATCTAATTCTGCTTTACCACCCCAGGATTAAAAAATATCCAATTTCGCTTTAAATATTACATATCATCCATTTTAATATCATATATGTTTCCTTGTACTCCACAATTTCGAAGTTTAAACTTAACATATCACATCGTTTTTACAAGTAAATGTCGGTTTGAGAGACAAGACCTTTAAGTTTAACCTACTGCCTAATTCTACGTGTTTTGAAATTAGAAGTTAGGCGAACAGTACAAGGGAAGCAAGCTCCAAACACCCTGACAGCATGGATATTCGTTTCTTTCTAACGCGTTCACAAACTTCCGATAAATATTTAAATACACCACATTTTTTTATTCATCCTTCTGTCATTTATCTGTTTTGACCAAATATCACTCCAAAAGTTCGGATATTCATGAAATTTGATATAGCGATATGTCTTCCAAAAATCATCCAGAAAATTAATATTTCCGTCAAATACAAAAATCAAGTACTTTACATGAAGACACAATGTACATTTTTGATTATATGTCTCTGGGTTCTTCTTAGAATGAGAAAATTTTCCGATACATTCTTAGAGAAATAAAAAAAAACATAATTTTTTTCAATAATTATTTTTCAGAATATTTTGATTTTTATGAGATTATATGCAATAATTTTGTATGACAAGACAGTCCACAGATAACAGCGTGGCTCCTGCGCATTGCATGCTGGCCAAAGAAAAACTGTAATCACACATTCACCATATGAAATATTTATGCGAAATAGGTACATTATCTGCCTTTTGTGTATTATGTGTTGTGTAGGCAACGAAATCTGTAAAATCCCGAATGCTCATTCATAGGAGTCCTAACGGCTGAGTGTCTAATAAAGTGTGTCTAATTGTATGCATAATTATGTGTCTCAATTTGTGTGTATTTAATATTGTGTGTCCAATTGTGTTTGTTTAATTGCGTCAAATTTATGTGTCTAAATATCGGTGTAAATTTATGTGTGCCTAATCTTGTGTTTCTAATAGTATGTGTCTATTAGCGTGAGTCTAATTTCGTGTGTGTGTGACTTTGTATGTCTATTTGTATGTGTTTAATTTTCAATTTTTAAAATAACAATAAAACACTTCAAACACAATTCAACAAACGACACTGTAGACAGCAAAGCATTTCGATTCCTAAGGAATCGTCATCAGGCATTTTATAAAAATTTAATCATCATCATGCAATTTAAAAAAACTTAAATAAAATTGCTCACTGAATAGTAACAAAACGATAAAGAAATGAGTTGTTCCAATTTTTCTTAAGAAATTGCCTGATGATGAATTCTAACGCATCGAAACATGTCGTAAGGCAGGGTGCCAGTTATTAAATTGATTTGTGTTTGACCGAATTGCTTGTACTGTCGTATTATGCACTGTGTTTTTGCTGTAACAGAGCAAAATTTGCAAAACGCCGTTGGAAGTCTCGACTTGTTCCTTGTAACTGCACCGTCATTATGTGAGTTTTAATCGTCTGCTCATATACAGAAATAAATCTACAGGGTTTGTACGCGAAACCTACCTAAAATATGATATTTCCTCTTCGGAAGTACGTAATTAATTTCCAAATTACTGCACGCGTGTAAATTTGTCAGATAAAATTTAATCTTGTTGAGTACGCAATAATCGCTCTTCATTCTAATCCCGTGCTCAATAACATACAGTGCTCAAGTGAAGTTCAATGCTGCAAGCCGAAATGTTGACCAGCCTTAATACTATATTCAATTATTCAAAGTGACGTGAAAGTTTCGTGGTCGAAATTATTAAATTTATCTTTTTTTCTCACATATTTGCGTCTTCTTGTACCTGCCTACAGCTTAGTGTTCATATAACAGAAATTTGTTGCTGGAGTTCTTTGATAACAGATTGAGCAGAATTACTTTGTGTTTTTATGCATTTATTGTGCATAGATTATTTCCACAGATACTCCGACATTAAGTGCAGGTAATTTTAATCAGTCTAAATTTAAGCTATAATTCGGGAGGGTTCACAAAATCGTGTGGTCGTAGACAAATGTTTTTATACGTAGAGGTGGAGAAGATACTATCCAGTATTCGTCAGCTTAGGCAGTAGCAGCTAATGAAGTGACTGAGTTACGTTTGACGGAATGTTTGTGAGTCTCGCACTGAGGAGAGTCATTTGCAATGACGGGGACATTGTGAATATAATCTTAATATACACTAATCTTTTCCCTTATTGATCCATGCGGATTGTACAGCGTTGTGTGTAAAGCCTGTGGGCAATTGCGATGAGACGCCGAGTAATTTGGTGGAAGGTGATCGGTATCTGCCTTCATATCGGACGAAGGACGTATCTCGGAAATGTATAAACATTGGTTATATTTATCGAATTTCCCGGGATATTGTTCTCCAAATATAACTAAATTTTCGAATGTGTGACCACATAAGTGGGAAATAGTGTGTAAGAACTTCCTACTTACCTGTCAATATCACAGTGCAAAACATCGTACTGCTGAACAGCAACACCGCCAGTTGTGCATTTATACTGCAACATGTTGCGTATTACGTGAAGACCACTAAACTGTCATGTGACTGTTATTGGGTAGGGCTACTGTGACACAGTGCATTGCTGTTGGCAGTTACCTTTCCACCACGAAAAGTTTCCTAAGCTCATATTAGTAATCACATGCAAAGTTTATTTGTTGTCATCAAGTAATTAAACTTCAAATCTAAACAGAAATAATTAGTGAATGCAATTTAAATATATGTCAATTGATGTTTCCATCAAAATTATACTTAAAAATTTATATTAAAAAGGTAACATGAACTTGTAAACAGGGTGTGTATGTTGTTGTTAGAAATAATCATTTGGATGACAAAAGTTTTATTTATGAAAGTTGCATCAGAACTGCCTTTTCTAACACAGCGAGGACAAGGAACGACGCGACAGAACTTTGACGTAAAAGTTCGAAATTTAAAAAAAAATTCTTTTTCTTAAAAAGCTTGTTATCAGTTCTATTTTGTCATTATACATGTGTTTGCAATATAACAGAACACCTCTCTACTGAGGGTATATGGACTTAACACGTAAAGTAGTACAGTGCGTAATTAGCGGAAAACGTTATTTGTGTTCTTTAACAAGCGCCATTGCCATTTCCAGTGGCCCCTCGGTCTGCGGCCGTTCGCTAAATGTGATTTTGCGTTGGATGACATTTCTGTTGTGAGAGTTGTGAGTTATCAGGTGCCTGTCCCTGCATCGCGCTGGTCGGTAGTCCAAAGGTTTCCTACCGAGTGAGGTGGATCTGAACGCAATCATGAATCCTTGATAATGAAGAGCACTTTGACCTTGTGGGAGTGTGCGTCATAACTAAGAAAAGAAACATAATTAGGGAAACAAAACATTCTGGGAAGGAGATATGAAGACGTGGCTGTCGAATTAATAGAGTAAATAAAATTATTGGACTTCTTAATTCAGTTAAAACTTCTATTGAATTTGGAGGAATACGTGTGTCAGTCCCTGCATATTAAGCGTTGTGACCTAATGACATAAAGGTGACAGTGTTTTTGAGTCATGCTGTAGCACAGAAGGGCGCATTTCCTTATAGGTTTTATATGCATGCCGTTATACGTGAAATTATAGTGTACGAGGAAATTGGTCTTGTGAATTATAATCGACAATAATTTAATAGACAACGTTACAAAGAGAAGAATGAACTGAATCCTTTAATATGTTCCATGACGAAGGACTTTTTCTAACACCTGTCGTTTCCAACTATCCATAAAACCCTCCCTTTTTAAATAAAGTGTGATTATTATTGGCTTTATTACATGACACGGATAATGCTTAGGCGCTTTTAATTATAATTTATAGTGTATAATGCTCTTATCGTGTGTGTCCATTTGTTAAAATTAAATATTTTATTGTGTTTCTTCTGTCATAATTTGCTTCCTTGTTTTATCACCTCAATTAGTTGATGCAAAAGAAAATCAGATTTAAGACTTTGAACAAAACCGGGAAAAAATTGTAGATATCTTCTTTCCTTCCCATTCAAAAAGACTCATCCATTTCACCCAAAATATCGGCCCTGTCTGTGCCTAACATAGTTCAGTTAGCGTGACCAAGTGTCTCATTCAAATGGCACCGCACACTTTTGACTCCTGGTAGAAACGTCCTACAATAAGTAACAAATTTTCCATCTCTTGATCATATCGAGATTACCCGATATAGCTCTTTGAAACATACAAACGACTCGATTTATTCTAAGAAATATTGGTCGATATATAGGAAAGAGTTTTTTATATATATATATATATATATATATATGTGTGTGTGTGTGTAAATTTTTACATAGGAATTTGATTTTAAAAAATTTATATACATGTTTAGAAGCATGTTATAACGTATGGCCTAAAAATTCAATTTTAATTTCTATAGAGAATTCCTTTGCAGCAGTCCCTGCAAGCCTCTCATATCTACCTAGCGCCGCATATCACTATGAGTTATCATTACAACGCAGAGCCACCCGCGCTGCGCATACATTGACTGTTCGACAGGCCTTAACTCCATATTATTATTTGATAGAGAGACTGAATTCAGGCACATTGTAGGTATATACTGTGTGTAAATTCACACTTCTACTGAAGCCTGCATCATTTTTCGTAATTGTTGCCAGAGAACGTCGAAAAATCTTAATTTATGGGTGTTGAATGCATAATCAATTACGGATAATTATGAGAACTTCATAAATTTTTCAGAGAGAAAAAACGTGCCACTAGATTTTGCAACCTGCTTCATGGATAATATGGCTTAAAATAGATGTCTGGCAAATGGCTTAATTGTGTAGATCAACCATGTTCCTATCTCTGACGTCGAGGAAGTCATATTTGTTCTAAAGAGTGAATTTGAAACAACCATCATACACAAGTTAAATCCCTCAAATTTATAGCAATGGTACTTTTCACTATACAAAATTTGGCTTTTGGTCAAAATAACGGAAGCCACAGTAACTTGATTCATTTGACTGTTACACTTGAAGGTTGTGTTCCTGTGACAACTCAAGAAGTATCAGTGAAGTCTCACAAGTACAACAATTGAAGCAAAACACAGAGGGCAATTAGACACCAGCCCAACAATAAGAGACAGAAGGCAGGTTGCATGTGATACAGGGTGAAGCTGTAATATCAGTCATGCTGGTGAAAGATAGCTATCTTACGAGAACCACATTTAATAATTAAAAAGCGTCAGGAAATCCAGTATTTGTATATACCTGCTTCAATGCCAAAATTTTCTAACCTGCATTCCAAGGGTTCAGAGTTCTCGCCAAAATAACCACCATCAGCGTAAGTTTCCTCAGCAAACATATCAGCGATCAATATTGAAATATTCTTCTGATACATTGCCCAGTTCATACATTCATCATACGATGGGCAATTCACTCTATTCCTTTGCACATTAGGTGCTTCCGTTTCGTCACACTTCTCGACAAAGAAATTGTATTTTCTTGGGTAGGCAAGCTTAAAGGTTGAGGCGAAAAGCCCATCCATATTTTGAATTAGTGTTTGTACCCGAAGTCATTAAGAAACTTTTTGAGAAATTCGTGGATTACTGTGTTGAAAACTAGAGAGAAACCCACCCAGGCGTGGAACAGCGAACGTAGTGACGGTGCGCGTGGCATCGTTGACACTGACACCCCTAGAATGACAGCCCAGAAGTTGGTCATCGAGCTTGACAGTGACTTGTACCCGTGCCAATCCGACGTGCAGTTGTATCGCACAACAAGTTTAGTAGAAATGGCAGTAATCACAATCGATAAGATGAGAATTAACCACAGTTCAACAGAGGGAATTCTAAAGATGCTACTCCATTTTGGATATTTGATAGAACACGGTACATACCAGCAGACACTCATCATGTAGTAGATATTTGTGGAATCAAAATATGATAGAGACAAATATTTTTTCCCAAACCACCTAATGCTAAAAAAGGTTTCTTTGAAAACATAGCACAAATTATATTATTTATCGATTTTACTTCCATTTCAAAACTTTGGTGAATGTACATGATTGAATCTCATATTCATCTGTTTCAAAAAACCCTTATTAAATTAAACACCAAGAGAGTTATATAGGTCCGAACATTATTTTTGAATCATTGTATTGGACATACTTCTTTGTAAAATTCCATTGGCCGTCCATTGCAAATGCTTTCATAGGACATCAATTGAGGGTGTTACTGATCTTTCGTGGAAAAAAGTCAGAGTTCTTGGTAAAGTCTCCTTGTGCAGAAATAACACAACTGTCCAGTAGGGTGACATCACTAACCTCAATAAAACGATCTGAATTCTGATATGGAAACCAAGTGTACACAACCAATGTGATGTCTTTTTCTACATCATTAACCATTATCTCGCTTTTATATAATTTGTGTATTACATCACGTTCTAGGCTTAAGGCAATGCAGTTATATATTCTAAATTTTGAGAAATGATCAAATATCTTGCGACAGTGAGAATTCGTTTGTTACATCCACAACAAACCGAGATTCAGAAATCCATAATCTTGTGTATCTGAATATTTCTTCAGCTAACTCATTAATTTCAGGATTAAAATATTTGATATTCCCATCCTGTATTAATATAATATAACAGGCATTTCTATCTATGAAGTCTGTTTTCTGGGTATTTTAATATTACCATCAACAGTAACAACAGGCCAGATAGAAGTTCTGCGAAATTCTGCAATCAATTCCTGCTGAACATCTCGGTAGGTGGCTTGTGATGATATCACCAGAGATCGCCCTGGTGCGAATTATCTTTAGCTGATGTGTGTCAGACAGCGCACCAAGTGGATTTCTTATAAAGTAAGGGACCTAGTCGGCAACAGTTTTCCATTTGTAATGGCGCTGGAGAGCAATATCACAAACACCAAGTCCAAAATTTTTTCAGTCTGCAAAAAACACATCACACTCCCAGCAAATAAGTACCGAGCATTTCCCTATTTATTTAATTACGTTTTATTCCTTTAACAGGGAAAGTGAATATGTCACTCTCCCCCAATATTGCAACTTCTATTAACATACATGATCCATTCTCATTTTCTCTGATTATTTTCTCCGGTTTCTTGTTAGTGACGGTTCTGTCGTTATGCACTTTTTTATTCCATACCTTGTTTACCTTATTTTCATTATTCCTTTCCACTAATTTTGATGCAGTTTCGAACTGGATTTCTGACCTTAATTGTACCTCAGATTTATTTTGTATATTATTTTGTAGTAAACGCACATTCTATCTTTTCTCGGCTTGTGAAATTCTATTGTCAGTGCTTTGTATGTTGATATTATGTGTTGCACTGAGTCGTAAAATTTTTGTCTATGTTCAGCCTTTACAGTGGCATACTTTTTGTAATGTCTGTGTTTCGAAATATTGTTTTTGTAACGCCTGATCTTGTTCTTCAATTATTTCACAAAAATTTTCATTTTTAACATCTCCCAGCTACTGTCAAATGAACTTGTTTTCTTTAGCAAACAACTGCCTATACTCCTAACTTACTGATCATATAGTAATTTCATTTCGCAATTCTTCTTTGATGACTCTACATAGCAAGGTTAAAAAAATTCTAATCTTTCATTTGCTTCAGTACTTCTTTTTAGAGCTTCAAGCTTTAAACAACTTCCACTGAAGTTTTGATTCTTATCATGCTGATTTTTTTATTGCATTTAACACTAGTTAAATATTTGTTTCTATATGTGCCCTAATCTCTTTGTGTTGTTTCCGGCTCTCTTCTAAATATATGTCTTAAATTTGCAACAAGCCTATTGCATCATCTACCCATTTTATTT
>Ga0123352_10014467_pt1 | contig 12563 bp, 9 predicted proteins | sample TergutLab28metaG_FD_89700 | JGI IMG/M metagenome (GOLD analysis project Ga0123352, IMG submission 89700) | Labiotermes labralis P1 segment gut microbial communities from Petit-Saut dam, French Guiana - Lab288 P1 | ecosystem: Host-associated > Arthropoda: Insects > Digestive system > Gut ... | reverse complement strand
CTGTCTTGCTTGGGTGTTTTTACCTTCTGTACATGTTGTAAAATTGTAATTTGTCTCGTGTGTATTGTTGCTAGTTTTAAGTTGTCTTGTGTGTAATTGTTGTTGGTTGGCTGTGTGTATTGTTGTAGATATCTTATGTGTAATTGTTGTACTGTGTGCATTGCTTTTCTTTTTTAACTTTAGATGCCGGACTGCTGGCTAAAAGTCAGTACTCGGAAGGTCCTGCGACCGGCCACAGATTTTTCTTGGTTTCCCTGTGCCTAAAAGCAAATGCTGAGATGGTTCCCAAGATTCCAAGTTGCCACTACATGCTTCTCATGTAGCCCTCCGGACTTAAATCTAGTAGTAACCAATTTCATGTTTTGTTTACATGTAAAATAACCACTGCCACCAGGTAACAACCCAATTGCAGTAAATAAATATATATTATATATTATAACTATCCCTCCCCAGTTCTGATTGTCCACCTTCCTTGTAACCCATAGGTGTAACCAAATTTCATCTTAATTCCAAACCTACAATCCTGAAGAGGGAGGCAGTATGTTCCTCAACACTACAGTCCACACACAAGACTACAAAGGCAAAAAAGCTAAAGTCATCTTGTAACATACCACAAATGGCAAAGGGTGGGAGGAGCAGAGCCCAAATCAAGCCCTAGGCTCCTCAAAAAGAGGTACAGTTCCCCTCCGCTCCACCTCATGAAATGGCCCTGGTACCCATTTCAGACTAGACTGGGTAGGCCCCAGGACAAGTCAAAACAGGTATGGAGAAGAGAAAATCTCTTGCCTCACCACATTTTGAATAAGATTATACAGTGACAAAACCCAACAGGCCACCAGCTGTGGTACAGTCAATATCAGACGATGAACAATGTGCGTGTTGAAGTCACAGCTCACCTGTGACGAAGTCGTAAACTTTCTGCCACAGTAGTCACAACAGAATGGCTTCTCTCCTGTATGTATACGCAGGTGTTCCTGCAGGTTACCATTCTGTGAGAAGTTCTTGTTACACACATGACACTGGTATGGCTTCTGGCCTGAACAAACCAAGTAATGCCATCAGGACACACAATATGCAGGTTAAACTTTCTACCAATCCAAAATTCTTATTTTAGACATGAACCTGTGTAAAATACACTTTTACACATTGTAAGTCCAATTCTGAATAAATTTCACTCAGTTTCTCATTTATATATTTACTTGTTGAATAACACTACATTTCTGTTAAAAAATACACACACCCTCACACAAAGTCTCTATAAACTACTCACCAGTATGCCACCTATAGTGGAGAGTGAGACTCGTCTTGTGCGCAAATTGCTGTCCACATAGTTCACAGAAGTATTTCTTTTCACCAGTATGAGTTGGCTGATGATTCAGTAGGTTTGCTTTCGTTTTGAAACTTGCGCCACATGACTTACACACAAATGGGCTAAAAAGAAATAGCATTAAATCAACCGAAATCAACAAACCACACAAATTTTCATTGTTACACCGTGCATGTTGTCGAGTTACTCAATTACCACACCAACCACTGCACATATATAAAATTTATAAAATTTTACACATTAAAGCATTAAAACGCTCCGACATGTTTCGGTCCTAGGACCATCATCAGGGAGCCATATCATCCTTACTAAAGTCACACTAATTTCGCTGTGCTGGTTGGGTATTGTGGCAACATGCCGTGTTGTGTAATGTTATGTTGCAAAGACTGCCCTGCTACAGATGTGCATTCTGTGCTTCGTTGAATTGCAACGAAGCACAGAATGCACATCCGTAGCAGGGCACTCTTCGCAACATTACACAACACGGCATGCTGCCACAACACCCAACTTGTACAACGAAATTAATCTGTGACTATTTCTAGTGTGACTTTAGCAAGGATGATATGGCTCCCTGATGATGGTCTTAGGACCGAAACATGACGGAGCGTTTTAAGGTTTTAATGGTCTAATGTGTAAAATTTTATAAATTTTATATATGTGCAGTGGTTGGTATAATAATTGAGTAAAACCACAAAAAATTCTAAGGACCACACATGATTTCAATTTTACTGTAATTTTAAGAATTGTGAATACATAAACTCATTCAAAGCTTAACAGGAACTGGAAACTTCTTGTAAACAGAATATAAAGCAGTCAACACATTTACACAATCAAAAACAGTGCACAGCTAAATGTTAGCATCATTCTTTGAAACTGATGCACATGCATTTCACCAAATATTCATTCTGAGATGTTCAAACACCATTTTCCTGCAAAATGCCTACCGGTCATCAGAATGAACCAACTGGTGCCTCTGCAGAAGCTGTTTATGCTTGAAACCTTTCCCACATTTGTTGCAGACAAAGCGTCGCCCATTGTTATGTTCTGCCTCCTTATGATACACTACAGAACTAGGATGATTCAACATCTTCCCACATATGTCACAAGGGTAGCCTTTCTCAACCTTCTGTTCCTGCAAAATTTGAAAACCAAATATGTAACAGCATGTCAGAAAACATCTTCGAAACCTGCACAAGTAAGATATTCTCAACACACCAAGTATCTTCCATACATACACACTTCAGATATAATTACAGACACCCACCATACCGAAATATCATACATCTAACAAAGATACGCTACTTATCATTAAATGCACAACACTTTAACGTGTTACTTTCCATTTTATAGAAAAAATTCTAACATAACATAACATAAAAAAAAGGTAAAGCTGTCCCTGTTCCCACCATGAGGGCATAAAGGGGGGAGTAAAGGTATACCTCCACACATTCTTAACCTCAGTAGGAGATGGGAGAGGTGAACTTCACATCCCAACTGCTTTACCACCAGGAAAGTACCCCACTACCTAATCAAAAAAAGGATGGGCAGGCCACAGAGTCCAAATCCCAACACCAGGCTTCAAACCCGAGGTCAGCCAGTCTGCAGCCTATTTGCTATACCAACTATGCCACCCAGGCTCCTGTAATAATAATTACTTTAATAATTCCTCCAAGTGTAACTCTTTAAACATCCTACTCACAGCCAGCTTCTCCCATTTCACAATGGTTCACTGGCATCAGAATAATACCTGAACTTGTTACACAGCCCACTTATGCATCACATAATTCATTCAACATTTATGTGCAACATAAAATTACCTCATGGGACAACATGTGTCCCTTCAGGCTGTTATGATACGCAAAACTCCTTCCACACACTTCACACGCAAATGGTCGCTGACCTTCATGGATTGCTTTTAAATGAACCTGCAAAGGAAAGGCAATACATCAGTGTTCTAACGAATGCTTTATTTAACAACACATTCTATTACAAAATGACAGGATCATCTTACCCTCAAACATTTCATCTGTATGACGAGTCTAGCAGAAATTCTAAATAAATAATTACCACCTACATCAAACACACATAAATCCCATTTGTAAAGTTCACCTGGATAGAGGTTACTGGTACACACATAAAATTATGTGATCCATTTGTAACAACAAACATGACAATCACATGGAGTGACAGTGTTAGATTTACAGAGAAGGTAATACAAATTAATGACTCATACATTTGCATAGTTTACCTCAGTACATACACTTACCACAAATCTCAAAGTTTCACACTGTTACCACATATGTAATCATTAACTCAAAAAAGAACAATAATTTAATAAGGAGTTTCTTTTAGACATTATGCTGTACAAAGTGTCAGACAGTATCCAATATTTCTGAAGTACTGCACTCCACCGAACATCAAAAAGTGTTTACCACATGACACAGTGTATCATGTCCGAAGACAATCTTGTACGTTTTGTTGTGAGAACCTCACATATCACACACAAGAACATTCACAAAAACATTTAAGAATAAAATGTGAGGTTCTCTCTGTAGTCAGTGTCAAGAACACAGTCATCTGAGGTATGACACCATGATCCTACCTTTCCATATAAAATAAGAAAACAAACCAAAAATTCATAATTAAACAATATCAGTCTGAATAATATACCTCATAACTCTGTTTTGTCTGGAAGGTCTTATCACACTGGTCGCAGGGATAACGATTACCAGACCCCAATTCTTCAGAATTCTCTCCATCCTCCAACCCCTCAATGATACCTGCAATTTGAAATAAGTGTTAAAATTTCCTTACTTTTAGCATTCACTTGCAGTTTATTTACCAACAATGTCAACAGCACAGAGTGCATACATTTGAATGGTATGATGATTATGACTAATGTGGAACTGGGGAAAGCCATGAGAAACACATCACGATAGTCTCATACTTGATGAGGTTCAGCCCAGCACCTATAACATGCACTCAGCAGTGATACCAAATGAGGAAACTTGCTTGATGTTTACCTTTAATAACCCCGGTATTCCAAATGGTGTACATACCTTCAAACAATATACATAAAAACCCCTGAAAAAACAGGTTTCAACCACATGCCTGGAATGTATGTCAGAATAGATAATGACAGGTTCACTTCATAGTATTTTTAATTTATTATTCACTAATGGTAGAGGGGACCGCGGTAGCACAGTGGTTAAGGTGCTGTGCTACAAATCGGAAGGTCGCTGGTTCGATATCAGCTGGTGTCATTGAATTTTTCATTGGCATAAAATCCTTCCGATCGCACTATGGCCCTGGGATCGACTCAGCCTCTAACAGAAATGAATACCGGGAGTATTTCCTGGGGGTAAAAACGGCCGGTGCGTAAGGTTGACAACCTACCACCATCCTGTGCCGTTGTCACGAAATCTGGGAATCTTAACTTCCTAGAACCCTCTGGGCCGTTCTGGGCCTGTAAAGGGACTGCTTTACCTTTTTTAGGTTCACTTCATAGTATTTTTAATTTATTATTCACTAATGGTACAGGGGACCGCGGTAGCACAGTGGTTAAGGTGCTGTGCTACAAATCAGAAGATCGCTGGTTCAATCCCAGCTAGTGTCAGTGGATTTTTCATTGACATAAAATTCTTCCAATCGCAATATGGCCCTGGGGTCGACTCAGCCTCTAACAGAAATGAGTACCAGGAGTATTTCCTGGGGGCAAAGGCGGCCGGTGCGTAAGGCTGACAACCTACCACCATCCTGTGCCGTTGTCACAAAATATGGGAACCTTAACTTCTTGGAACCCTCTGGACCCCTCCGGGCCTGTAATGGGACTGCTTTATCTTTACCTTTACTAATGGTACAATCATTCAACACTCTTCAGTGTCGGTTACTAACACGACTGCTATATAAACTAACCATAATTAACAGAAAATAAATAAATATAAAAAGCCAAAATTCATGGTGTCAAACATGACAATATACACATGCATTACATGTTAACAAGACAGGCAATTTTTTTTTTATTTTCATTGTTATTTTCGTTGTTACACCGTGCATGTTGTCAAATTACTCAGTTATTATACCAACCACTGCACATACACAAAATTTATAAAATTTACACATCAAAATATTAAAACGGTCCAACATTTTTCAGTCCTAGGACCATCATCAGGGAGCCATATGGTCCTTGCTAAAGTCACACTATAAAAAAGTCACATTAATTTTGCTGTACCGGTTGGGTATTGTGGCAGTATGCCGTGTTGTGTAATGTTATGTTGTGAAGACTGCCCTGCCTTGCGTTGCAACGAAGCACAGATTGCACATCCATAGCAGGGCAGTCTTCGCAACATAACATTACACAACATGGCATGCTGCCACAATACCCAACCAGTACAGCGAAATTAATGTGACTTTTTATAGTGTGACTTTAGCAAGGATGATATGGCTCCCTGATGATGGTCCTAGGACCGAAACATGTTGGAGCATTATAATGTTTTAATATCTTAATGTGTAAATTTTATAAATTTTATATATGTGCAGTAGTTGGTATAATAATTGAGTAAGACAGGCAATGTACATGTAATGTAACAATGAGACACGTTCGTGCAACCATAGTTGCAGTGGAAAAGCAATAAGTATTATATATTCTGTGTGTGTGTGTGTGTTTTTTTGTAGCATTAAGTATCTGGCATGCACTGTGCATACACCATACTGTCATCTGTGACCTGCCCAGCTCTTCAACATTTTTCCACATTATCTCAAAATTATCATAATTATTTCATCATTTAAAAAATAAGTTATTGAACATATTTTTTTTTGTCTGAAACATTTTTCATTCTAAGGGGAACTGAGTGGTATATGATCAAAAAAGCATACTGGTCTTCATGGAAAGTATCAGTTTTTCTTGTCCAATTTTAATGAAATTTGAATTTTTGTGACAGATTTTTTAAAAATACACCAGTATAGAATTTCATGAAAATCTGTCCAGTAGGATCTTGGCTGTTCCATGCGCACAGACAAACAAACATGATGAAGCTTATAGTCACTTTTTGCAATTTTGCACATGTGCCTAAAAATTCAAGGTTATCCAGCACAAAGCCTTACATCTAATATTTTGCACAACAGTAGCACACAGTTCTTTTTAGAATGTGTACTTACAATAATGCAACCATACGTTGGCAGTAGGAAAACATAACTCACCTTCACCAGTATGTCCTGTTGTCTTCTGATGCAAATCAAAATTTTCTTTGTTGGAAAATCTCTTGTTGCATGTATTACATTCAAATTTAACCCCTCTGTGATAACTCCTGAAAAGAAATAATAGTAAAACATTTCCAAATATAACACTTCTAGCATGAGAATGATAACCATCAGAGTAGTCACATACTTATGTACAATATATCTCCCTTTATGCTGGAAACCACGACCACATATGTCACACTGAAAACGAATCCTCCTCCTCTTGCCTCGAGGTCTACCTCGACCTCGACCTCGATTAACAATTACAAGTTCTCCAAGATCCTGTCCTTCTTGTGTTTCCAAGTGGCCAATAATCTCTGCTGTAACAAGAAAAATTCAGATTTAATCACAGTAAATATGCAGTGGCACAGTTGGTTCAGGCACTGTGTTACAAGCCGGAAGGTCACAGGTTCGATTTCTGATGCAGTCAAGGGAACTTTTCATTGACATAATCATTCCAGCCGCACTATGGCCCTGGGGCTGACTCAGCCTCTAACAGAAATGAGTATCAGGAATACTTCCTGGGGGTAAAGGTGGCCAGTGCGTAGGGCTGACCCTACCACCTTCATGTGCCAATTATCTTGAATCTGGAAGCCTCATCCTCCTGCAACCCTCAGGGCCTGTCCAGGCCTGTAATGGGATTACTTTACCTTTTAAATAATTAAATACATCAGAATTAAAGTATATAAAACTGTCAATAATCATGTATGTAACATGTCAGATATGTATTATTGCCACAGAGGTAATTTCTCTCATGAGATTTTCATACAAAGCTACTTTAAAATAAAAAAGACAATGTTTAAACTGAACACTAGCACAAGTGCAAAATAAAAATCTGGTGCTTTATGCATTGAACTGAATGACATTTTGATGGAAGAACAGGAAAAGTATATGGGAAAGACATATTTGCAATTCTCTGTACATAAAACATGCTGGTTTTTGGAGAGGGTTAAGTTCCAACAATGTTCTGAACGGTGGAAACATAGATTCACTAAGTGAACAGCTGGTGCAGAAGGGAACCGCATCAAAGGTGACACGAACTACTGGTTTGTAAGTAATTACATACAGCTTTGATGGAGACATTCTACAAAGTTGTCACACTTTGTATGTCTATCCTGTATTTAAAAAATGGACCTGTACAAGAATTACATTTTATCTGATGAAGACAAATAAGTTTTAATTCTTCATTCATGACATTACTGTAACAAATTTAAAAAAAAAAAAAAGGCATTATGTCCAAAACCAAAATACTCAAATTTCTAAATGTATAACCACCTCTTATAATGCCTGCATTGTTCAATACAAGATGAAGTGACCATTCTCTGCCTAAAGATAAATTTCCTTCTTTGTCACTACCTCAACACTTAGCAGCTACAACAACAAAAAAATAAATAAATTCAAGCCTACTAATGCGACAAATAAAAGAAGATTGGAAATAGGCTATCCCATCACCCAAAAACTCTAGTGAGACAGTTTCATATTGCATCAACACCCACAGCTACCAAACACACTCACAACAGTATGCAGTAAATTTCATAATATCTTGTCCTACTCTGTTACTCTATTGTGATCAAGGCAGCAGAGAGAACAGTCACATTTTATATGCACCTATACAATAAGAGCAAACTAAAAGACACTTTTACCATCATTTCCATCATGATCTCCAATAGTTCCTTTCTCTTCTATTTCATCCTCCTCTTCCTCTTCAGGTTCATCTTCATCAATTACTCCTTCTTCTCGGAATATCCTTTCCAACTCCTTTCCTTGCACAGCTTCCATGAACCTTGCAAAACAAAATGTACTATTCCAAAAGGCAACTAAAATAAGCAATGCGGATGAAAACTCAAGAGATGGCTCCATTTTATTATCAAACAATGTTAAGTCTTCAGCCCTGTCTGACATTTTCATGTTGCTGGAGCTGGCAGTTGGTTGGAAACAACACGACTGGCAATGTACATATAACATAACATAAAGGCACGTTCCTGCAACCACTGTTGCAGAAAGAAAGCAAGAAGTTTTACATATTCCATGTGTGTGTTGGTAGCTTTTGTTATCAAGCATGCAAACCGCATTCGCCATTTTATATTTACGTCTGTGGCCTGTCTGGCTCAACAGTATTTTTCCACATTATCTCATAAATGGCATGGTGACTGGAAAGAAAGTTACTGAACATAAAATGTGTGTTTTCATTTTCTCTACCACTTTCATCTAAAACATTTCTCATTCTATGAAGAACTGAGCAAGATATGATCATAAATACATGCTGGTATTGATTTGAAGTTCCCGTTATTCTTGTCAGATTTTAATGGAACTTGAATTTTCTCATCAGATTTGTGATATCAAATGTCATGCAAAATCCATTCAATGGGAGCCAAGTTGTTCCATGTGGACAGACAGACAGACAAAGAGATGACATAGCTAACAGCTGCTTTTTGCAATTTTGTGAATGCTCCTAAAAGAGCAAGGAAAGCAATGACTTTAAAAATAATCAAGTCTCTATTGAATACAAACAGAAGTTCTCTGACAAGCTGCATTAGCTGAGTCAATTTGAGGTTGACATCCCACAGACTAGCATACAAAGTACCAGTACATGTACCTTCTTTTCTTATTCTATGGTGTTTCAGCACATGCAATCTACACAGTGTTAAATCCAAAACAAGGAAATATTCATTACAACCACAGCAGAACCTTGAGCCTCACAAATGTGACTAGTTTGAGAAAGTTAGAGTTATGCTTCCTGTACATTTGGGATTGTACTTTGAACAGAACATGCCAAAATTAAATTTATGTAACTATTAGGGTAAATGCCAAACACCACCTCACTGAAATCCAGCGAAAAGTTCAAATATGAAACTTGCATCTGGACAGACTGACAAAGACACATGAAACAAGAAACCTCACAGAGCCAGGGCCTTGAAGACCAAGATAAAGACAAAAAAAAAGTGTAGGTTTATCACAAAAAAGGGGGATCAGAATAAAGATAACAATATGACCCTACACCATCGGCTACCAATGCAAATTTCACACCAAAGGATCAGTTGTATTACACACAAGTATGAACACTGTAAAACTGTCATGGCCTCATACCTCTGCGGAACTTTTCTTTTCCTCCGCCTCCTACCATCGGCATCTTCCTCCATTTCTTCAGGGTCTTGAGAAGCTTCTAGTGCATCTGATTCCTTTTCTACTTCTTTTTCTTCAGTAGACTCTACATGTCTTTTAGGAGGGCGTCCTCGTTTACGACGTGGTCTTTCCAAACCTTCCATTTTCAGTGCCATCTCATGATCAGCAGGAAATAGTGTACCATCAGACAGAACTGTTTCAACACATAGTAATTAGTCATTACAATGAAGTGTCTAACTCATGGACACTGCAATACCATGCAGGTACCTAAGGTACAAAAAAAAAGGGAGCATGTGATTGGAGACATTACTTAAAAAACAAACTTAGATCATCCAAATAGCTTTAACTTCTTATTAAGAGGTTAGAAAATGTTTTTACAGTCAGAAAAACTAGCTATGGCACTACCCCCACAAATCTGTATGAGGACTGTCCCAAAAATCCATCTACACTTATTCCGCATGTCACAGGCAGCAAAGAAAGCAGAGCTTTGGGGCCATACAGAGTGACTACAGTACACCAGTTGCTGGAACCAGATAAACAGAAACAAGTTTGCTTTTGCAAATGATTTCAAGAAGTCTTTCACAATTCACTGGGAATACTTGACATCACATGGTTTACAGACGAAGCCAATTGTATTTGTCTGGTTATGCAAGGTCACAAAATTCCAGGATATCAGCTGCTGAGAATCCTTATGTGATCCATGAAGAATGAAAGTAATTAGAAAAAGTGGGAGTCTGGTACATCATAATTGTCCAAAGATCATAGGACCCATTTTCTTCAAATGAATTCTGGAAAGCACAGCAAATTTGCACGTTCCTCACACTGTGTGGATTAGCTGGATGACATGGAACTAAATGAATGTTACTTCTAGTAATATAGTGCAACCTGCCACATGTTAAGAGAACCCATGGCAATGTTCCAAGAGTTGCTTCACAGACTGGGTGATTTCCAAGGACCTGTGGCCACCACTATCTACCAACTTACCCCTCCTGATTTATTTTGTTAAGCTACTTTAAGGAACAAGTGCTAAGCAACGAATCACACATAACTGACACATTGACAAAGAACATTGTGAATAAAGATTTTAATTGAAATGTTAGGTCTCTTGTCTGCACAGTATTTTATTGTACTGTATTATTATTCATATAAACGTAATTATAACAGCAAATCATATCGCTGCTATGATACACTTTGACCTGTATAGGTCATCTTCAAGTTATTCCAAATGTACAGACTTTTTTTTTTTAGGCTGCTTTGCAGTGTTGTTATAGTACTGTCGTTTTCATTATCCTAGTTTTTATGGTGCTGGTGTCCCTGTTCTCAGTGGGTACTCACACCACATCATCAAGCAGTGCCAGACTAGAACAGAAGTACAACACCCCAACAAATAACTCAAAATAACAAAAATGAGAAACATAAATACCAGGAATACCAACAAGAATATACCACCAGTAGCAAAAAAACCAGGATCATCAAAACCACAATACAATAAAAATACTGCAAAGCAACCAAAAAAGCCTCGTTACATTTAGAATATCCTGAAGATGTCCTACACAGGTCGTAACATCATTGTACTCTTATCACTATTAGGTACAAATAATAATAATAATAATAATAATATAATACAATAACACACTGCTGTGTAGACAAGAAACCTAATATTTAAACTTAAAACATCATTGTAGAGCACAACAGGATATAAACAATGAAGATTACAAGCAAAATCAGGCAACATGACTGTATGATACCAAGAAGCACTACCAACACCAGGCAATGCAGCATCCAGATGTGCCTCAAAGAGGACAATGGTCACTTCCAGCATGTGATATAATGTCACTTTGTTCAACACGAAACACAATATGTGTCCTATCAACATTAACACATTTTGTTCTTTACATTCGTGATCTGCAGCTACACATCTGGGTTCTATTCTATACGAATCACCGTGTTCTTCACCTCACAGACACTCATACCTAAGATTCTCACATCTGAATTTCTATGGACAGAAATTCTGCATAAAAGTTCTCACTCTGGGTCATAGCACATATATATACTCACAATGTTCCTGAGCATACACTCTCTGCAAATGACAGTCCTGCTGTATGCATATCCAGCTTTTACCTGACAAGCTTCTACACACCTTTCATACGTGAATACTATATTTCTGTTCAGCTTGAACAGAATTTCTGATCACTCCAAGTAAAGCAAAGCACAAAACAATATAACTACTCTACAAGAATAACCCCCTATGTTGCATTGATTGAGAGCTTTATCGAGTAATATCACATGTACCAATCATAAATATCATACTTTGAATCACAATCCGATTTTCCACATCTGCATCTGCATCTGAGGAAGATAGCCCCTGAGCTGGAGCAATCAGAAGAGATTCAACACCTTCTTTCTCAGCCCGAAGACGCTCTCTTTCTGCCTTTCTCTGTTGTTCTAGCTACAGTAAAATACACGTATTAATTACTTTTAGTAAACAGTCCAGTTTTTACTGAAGTAAATTATATGTCTCAGTCTATACTCTCCTCCACACATGATCAAAACAAAGTAGGATGAGATCAAGTATGCAGAACACATACATAGCAGCATACAAAATCTTAGTCATAAAAACTGAATGGATAAGATCATTTTTAAAACCTAGGCATAGATGGGAAGATAATACCAAAAAAGATATTAATAGATTTTTTATCTACTGTCACATACATATTTACCAAATTCAATTTACTTATATTGTCATAATCATAGTCATTACCATTGCTAGAAAAAGTTTTAGAAACTACACGTGTCCCCCCCCCCCCCAAACAATATTCCTACCCCCCCACCTTTTTTAAACCCACAACTTTCCCCCAACCCCCAAAACCAATTT
>Ga0123352_10014462_pt1 | contig 12566 bp, 9 predicted proteins | sample TergutLab28metaG_FD_89700 | JGI IMG/M metagenome (GOLD analysis project Ga0123352, IMG submission 89700) | Labiotermes labralis P1 segment gut microbial communities from Petit-Saut dam, French Guiana - Lab288 P1 | ecosystem: Host-associated > Arthropoda: Insects > Digestive system > Gut ... | reverse complement strand
GGTTGTTCATACCACCTGGCGCATTTGGATTTAAAATATGGTCAACGCTAGCATCGACATCTTCTTCTACTACTGTATCTTCCGATGCTGGCACATCTGCCGGCTCTGCACAGACAAAGTGGATGCTTCCACGTTGAACGACAAGTCCTGCAATCTCTGCACAGTCGTTTAGCCACATGTCAAACCCTTCTACACCTGCTGGTAACGGTAGAACTTCACCTATTTCTCCACCTTCTACGACGATTTCTCCGCCATTGAACATCGAGTCAAACCATGAAGATTCTTGAATATCAACATACTCTGATTCTACTGCGTAGTCATCCGTTTCTGCTTCAACTTCATAGCTATCAGCAAATGTACCAGGTAATACATTAACCAAAGTTGCCACTACTGCTAGTAACAAGAACGCTTTGATTAGTGTGACAATTTTTCTCTCTTTATTCATTCTCTCATTCCTTTACTTTGTGTCGTATAATCCATTTGAAGTGGATAAAACTCCTTGAAATTATACCACCTCATGACGTAATCGTCAATAAAAATGAGACTTTTTTTACGCTTAAAATTCAACAATTGACTTTTTTTTGCATTTCAATACGAAATAGTAGGCAAATCACAAACGGTACGCCCAACAATAGAGGCAAAAAGAAAAAGTTACATTTCTGTAACTATCCTTATCGGTATCCCCTCTTACATGGGCTCTATCGCATTAGAAGCCCGTCGCTCACCTAGTTTACTTTCCTTAACTAAATAAACCGGGCGGTTCTTGATCTCTAAGTACATTTTAGAAATATATTGCCCGACAATCCCTAAGCAAAAAAATTGCACACCACCGATCAACAAAATCACACTAATTAACGTTGGGAATCCCGCTACCGGATCACCAAACAAAAGCGTTCGAATCACCACGTATCCGATCATCATCAACGAAATCAAAAACAACAAAATGCCCATTAGCGAGGCCAGCACAAGCGGTGCGGTTGAAAAAGACAAAATCCCTTCCATCGAATAGCGAAACAACCCAAAGAATGACCACGTGGTCGTGCCATGCTCGCGTTCAATGTTTTGATACGGCAACCATTTCGTTTCAAAGCCGACCCACGAATGAATCCCTTTGTAAAAACGATTGTATTCCGGCATCGTCAAGATCGCTTCGACCACCTGACGCGTCATCATCGAATAATCCGTCGCACCGTCCGTCATTTTAACGTTCGCGATGCGGTTAATAAACTTATAAAAACTTCTAGCGAAAAACGAACGTATCTTCGGCTCGCCTACACGACTTTCGCGATAAGCCGTGGCACAATCGTATCCTTCGTTCACAATGCTTTCATACATCACAGGAAGCATATCAGGCGGGTGTTGCAAATCGGCGTCGATCACAACGGCATAATCCCCGGTACAATTTTGCAACCCGGCATAGATGGCCGCCTCTTTCCCAAAGTTACGAGAAAACGAAATATATTTGACACGATCATCAGCCTCAGCCGTGTTTCTAATCAACTCAAGCGTCTGATCACGCGAGCCGTCGTTGACCATTAAAAACTCAAACCCAATCCCATACTTTTCATTCATCTGCTGACTCACACTGCAGAGCTTTTCATAAAGCGGAGCAAACGATTCCTCTTCATTGTAACATGGAATGATTAAAGATATGACCTTCATCACGTCAAACGCTCCTTTCGCCTGCCTTAGCAGACTTGAACACAAAATTTTTACTTAAAAGATAATTTAAAACCACTATGACAACGCTAACGATCAGTTTAGCGGCAAATCCTTCGATCCCAAATAACGGGTAAGACAGCCCCGCAAAAACAAGCAGTGGCACCCCGATCAATTCAATCAAGCCAGTGGCAAGTCGCGCTCCGACAAACGTTCCTGCTTGCCCCACTACCACCGACGGTTGCCATTCACGATCTTCAAAGACCCACATTTTATTTGCCATAAACGCAAAAGCCACGGCAAAGACCCAAGCGATCACGTTACTCACTGAAATGGAAAAGCCGACCATTTCCACGGCTATACTGTACACGACCCAATTTATCAGGGTTGTCACACCACCAAAAAACAGATAGCTGGTTCTTTCTTTACTTTCTTTCGAAGCGAATAACCGATCAAAGAGGTTGTCAAACACATCAATCCCTTTACTGCGGTGGAACCAAATTAACAACCCGTATACTGCCCAAGAAATGAAACTGATGATCGCGCCTAAATTAACGCTCTGGTTGCGATACCTAAATTCAACGGTATTGACGCCTGTGCCAACTCTAACGCCTGCCATCGCACCGCCGATGGTCACAATCTCTTCTTCCACGCCGTTGACAAAGACGCGCCAATTGTTGGCATAAGGCAAAGACGTGTATAAAAGCCTTGGTTCTGACACGGTGACCGTTCCGGCAAACCTAGTGTCAGAAAATTGCGTCAGTTCTAGCGTCTCGGCAGATAAGATGTCAAACCCTTGTTCGAAAACTTCTTGATTGAATAAGCCGACAAAGATGTCACCTCTCACGTTAGCAGCTGACGCATCCGCTTCAAAGGAAACGATCTGTCCTGCTTCAAAATGACCAGCGGCAAAGATGTACGGGCGTCTCAGATTGAGCGATTTCAATCTTTCGCCATCAAAAGCAACGCGTTCACCCGATGCATCTGGGAAACTCATATAAGCATAGATCAGGCCATCTGTCGGCACTTCATAGTTAAATCTAAACATGCCTTCGGTTGCCCCTTCATTAAGTTCGATCGTAAACCCACTGCCATCTGCAAACGCCACAAAATAATGTTCAGAGCCAACGTGCAGAAGCTCGATCATCGTAAACAAATCCTCGTCCAATCCCGTTGCAAGGCGGAACCATTCATTTTGTGTGATAAAAGGATTTTCTTCATCTGCCACAAAGTCTAAAATTTCTTCGTTCACCGTAAAGCCGAAAGGCAGGTAGAAATTGTTTCTAAAGAGGTAATGTCCCTCAGCGGACGCCACGTATTCCCAAAGCAGACCGTGATCATCTGCTGGTGTGTGATCGCGTGTGATCAAATAGCGAAGGTTTAAAAACGAACTCGTTAACGGAGACGTCTCGGCATAGTTAAAACGATTCCCGCGATCCCAACTCGCAAGGCCGAGGTCTTCCATGAAATTAGTCGCACTCACATTCACAAACGACGAGAAGAACGCAATGCCGTCAAACCCATAAAACGTTGGGTCGTTGTGCGTGTGCCAACGCGAAAGCTCCGTTCTAAAGAAATCAGGCTCTTCTGATAAATAGCGCGCATCGAGGAGTTGTTGCGTTTGCGCTTGATGACGTGTGAAAGAAGTGTGTTCTGTTGTTCTTACCGTGTCTACCCCGTTATAAGCTGTAAAGGATAACTCAATTAGAATGATCACAAAGAGCGCGTACTTAAACACGTTTGACATTTTAACAATCGGTTTAATAATGATCGCCAGCACAAAAATACCGATATAAATAATGCTCAGACGCATGCCGTTGATGATGTGATTCATGTCTTGAGAACCCGTGGCAGCCATCCACAAGAAGAATGTAGCGGATACTCCCATCGCGACAACGTCTTTCACTGTGACCTCATCCATGAGCGTGAACGCTCGGTACGCCATGACGATGACAACAAAAGAAGCAATAAACGAATAACGAAACGGTAACATATTGGCAATGGTAAAGCCGTGCCAAATAAAGTTTAAAACGTTAATGTTCACACTTAAGATCAGAAAAACCAGCACGGATGCATAAGCCACTTTTTCGCGACGTGAGACTTTATCTGATAACAGAAAAACGGGTAGCAACATGATGCTGATCATCCCACTGTACAAATTTGGTAGCCCTTCTAAACTGGTTGGTGGCGTAAAGGCGATGAAGTTTCCTAGGACTTCCGCAAACGTGTTATAAAATCTAAAGGCAGGAAAGACGACGTCTGCTCGGTAAGAGTTCTGCAACGCGGAGTAAACAGGTAGCAGCAGAACGGCCGACATCCCAAGGGCTAACACGGTACAAAGCCCAATGGTGACCATCCGCTTCAAACATTCACGCCTACTTAACCTCGCGATGAAAGATTGGGCAAAAAACATAATGGCAACGAAAATGCAGACGAAAATACCGATATAAAAGTTGAATAAAATCGCAAGCGCTAACGAAATGGTATATATTTTGTATTTCCCTTCTTTGACAAGCGAATAGACGTCCAGCATGACAAGCGGCATGATGGCAAAGGTATCCATCCACATGATGTTCCAGTAATACCCGAGTGCAAAGGCACAAAGCGCGTATAAAGCTGAGAAAGCAGGTAATAAAATATCACTTTTCTTTAACGCGATGCGCAAAAACAGACTCATGAAAAAACTAGCAAAACCAAGTTTAAATAATAAAAACACCGTCAGCACTTCGCGTAAGTATGCGTGTGGAAATAAAACGGCTAGTAAATTAAAAGGGCTAGCTAAATAATAAGCGATGTGTGCCACGTAATCGTGACCGCCGCCAGATGTCCACGACCAAAGTAAAGAGCCGCCGTCTCTGATGCGGTGCCAATACTCACTAATGAACTGATAATATTGGTGCCAAAAATCAGTCACCAGAATTTGTCGATCGCCAAAAGGGTACACACCGTGCAAAGCAAACATCGTTCCTAAAATCACGATCGGGATTAAGGCCGACAAGCCGTGTAAGATGATTTTCCCTTTCAATGTTGTTTCGTTTGTCAACGTTGGCTCGTTCATCAGCGCTGCTTCGTTCGTCAACGTTGTTTCGTTCGTTTGTTCCATTTTAAAAAGCCTCACTTCCAATTTCAATAGTCTAATCATAACATAAAAAGTCGTGGTGGTAAACATTAAAATACATGATTCGACTGTCTTAGACTACATTTCTCACACGAAACAAAATCACCTGCTACGCTTATCTGTAACAAGTGATTCATCTTTTTAGTTTCGTCACCCAAAAGCGGTTGATCCATTAGTTAAAGTATGCCTCAATCCTTAAAAAGTATACAAAAAAATGACAGCTTTTGCCGTCATTCTTGCGCTATCTCTCATTAATAATCGCCTTGCCACTCCGCGATCCCGGCCATCGGTTTAAATAAATCGGAGACCGGTTGGTCGTTCAAAATGTGTTTAATCCCTTCCGCGAGCAAATACCCGATCGAAAGTTGGTTGATTTTATCGCTTTTCTTCTTGTCGTCCAAGCAAATCGTGTTCGTCGTAACGAGCTCAACCAATGCCGAATCGTCAATGCGTTCAACAGCTGGCCCCGATAAAATCGGATGCGTACAAGCGGCATAAACCGCCTTTGCCCCACGCTTTTGCAATTCATTGGCTGCGGTTTGAAGCGTCCCAGCTGTGTCAATCATATCGTCAATGATCACAGCGGTTTTTCCTTCAACCTCGCCAATCAAGCCCATCACTTCCGCTACGTTAGGTTTCGGACGACGTTTATCAATGATCGCAATTGGCACATCTAAATACTCCGCTAATTTTCGCGCACGCGTCGCACCGCCGTGATCAGGTGATACGACCACCACGTCTTCTAAGTTTTTCTCCATGAAGTACTTCGCCATCGTTGGTAAGGCGCGGAAATCATCGATCGGAATATCAAAGAATCCTTGAATCTGACTTGCATGTAGATCCATTGTCATCATGCGCGTTGCCCCTGCGGCCTCGATCAAATTAGCCACTAGCTTCGCTGTGATCGGCTGACGGGCACGTGCTTTACGATCCTGACGCGAATAACCGTAATAAGGCACAATGAGATTAATCGTCTTAGCCGAGGCACGTTTCAATGCGTCTACCATGACTAATAATTCCATGATGTTTTCGTTTACCGGCGTATGCGTTGGTTGCACGACAAACACATGATGTCCCCTAACGGTCTCACCGATGTCAATTTGAATTTCACCATCTGCAAAACGACTAATGCTACAATCGCTTAACGGTACATTCATATATTCGGCAATTTCCTTCGCCAACGCGCGGTTTGCACTTAAACTAAAAATTTTAAACTTTTTACGATTTATCTCAGCCATTTAAGCATCCATCCTTATCAACACAGTATACTCATTATTTTACCTGATTTTGCAAATTACTTCAATACTTATTTTCATCCTATTTTCAAAAAAGCAGTAGTCACTGATCGACTACTGCTCGGTCAAGACCGCTTTAATTTTCTGAATCAAATCATCTTCATCCTCACCTTTAATCGGCTTGTTATTCAAAAAGACGAACGGATAGTCTCGTCCTGGACCGCAGTAAGAAATACAAGCAGGCGGTGTAATGGTAGCACTCGGATCAAGCTGTTGCAACTTGGGAATGAGGGTTGTCAAATTAACGCCTTTACATTTATCGCAAACTTTAAACTCGTTTTGGAATTCGGTCATTAACGCGTCAAGGTCCAGCATTATTTCGCTCCAAGTGCCTGGTTTGCTGTGATGACAACCGTGTTATAAACGTCATCCGCTGTGCAACCGCGCGATAAATCGTTTACTGGCTTATTCAGACCTGCTAAAATCGGACCGACTGCTTCATAGCCACCTAAACGCTGCGCAATTTTATAACCGATGTTACCTGCGTTTAAGTCAGGGAAAACAAAGACGTTAGCCTGGCCGGCTACCTTCGAGTCTGGGGCTTTCAGTTTCCCAACCCCTTCCACCAACGCCGCGTCGAACTGCAATTCACCGTCGTAATCGAAGTTGAGGTTGTCCATGCCGTCCAAGATGTTCACTGCTTCTGCGACTTTTTCCGTTGCTGGCGTTTTTGCTGAGCCGTGCGTCGAGAAGCTTAGTAACGCCACTTTTGGATCGATGTTAAACATTCTTGCCGCTTCGGCTGAGCCGATCGCAAACTCCGCTAAATCCGAGCTTGACGGGTCTGGGTTAACCGCGCAATCTGCGAAAATATAGCGACGCTTTGCTTCTTTTAACATCGCAAAATAACCGAACGTTTTGGTGACGCCTGGCTTTGTTTTAATGATCTGCAGAGCCGGTCTAATGGTGTCTCCTGTTGAGTGAACCGCTCCTGAAACCAACCCGTCAGCCAGTCCCATGTGCACGAGCATTGTCCCGAAATAATTCACGTCTTTTACTAACTTGCGCGCGCCTTCTTCGTCGATTTTCCCTTTTCTGACCGCAACAAATGCCGCAATCATTTCTTCGATGCCTTCGTAAGTTTCAGGATCGATGATTTCGCAGCCTTCCATCGAGAAATCTCCTGCTTTTTTCACTGTTGCTAAGACCTCTTCTTTATTACCAAGCACAATGGGCTTCACCATGTTACTACGACCAAGAACACTTGCCGCTGAAACGACACGCTCATCGTTTCCTTCTGGCAAGACGATTCTAATCCCTTTGCCTAAAATATTATTTCTTAACTCTGTCATGATATCCATTTTGATTCCTCCGTCTTCTTTAAAGTGCATATTTGTTACAAAATTCACTTGTTTGCGCTTTTATTTGCACCCTCTATTGTACACTAATTTGCTTCATTTTTAAATAGAAAAAAGCAAACAATTTATAATTATTTTGCACTAAAACGTGACAATTATCATACTTTAACTTAGGTGTTCATATAATTTATAGCGTGAGGTGATGACCATGGCTGTCATTAAAGCAAACCAAAAAGACATTGAAACACTCGCAAGGCTCATGCGTGCCGAGGCAGAAGGCGATGGCCAAATGGGCATGTTGCTGGTTGGAAACGTCTGCGTTAATCGCGTCCGAGCTGATTGTCACGATTTTAAAAAAATCAATGACATCCAAGCGATGACGTTTCAATCACCAGGTGGCTTTGAAGCCACACAGTTTCCTTATTTTTATCAACGTGCGCGCGACGCAGACATCGCCTTAGCGAAACGTGCGATTGCTGGTGAGCAACACGATCCTGCTACAACCGCACTCTGGTTTTACAACCCGTTCCAGAAAAGTTGCCCGCCGCAATTTTGGGGACAATGGAATTCCGGACGATTCGGTGTGCATTGCTTCTATATGCCGCTTGAATCAGAAAATTGTTATTAGGTACTACCTAGGCAGTGTCGACACTAGCTAGTAAAAAACTATAAAAAGAGAGGTCAAAAATTATGTCTTATTACCCACCTTTTTACCCTTATCCACCAACGTGTGGCGGATTCAGAAACCCAATGACGCTGGAGGAATATGCCAACGCGTTTGAACCACCGTTCCCATCGGGAAGTGCGATCGGGCCAGGCACACCAACCGGGCCAGCAGGTTTGGAGAGCGCAGCAGATTTCACGGAAGATATGCTTGTTGATAATTTCATTAATCGTACCTCCGGGCGCACTGGTGGCGGTGGATACATTGATAATATTTTACGCCTCAACCGCGGTAAACTTGCGCGCGTTCGCATGACGTTTAACTCGGGTGGCGGTTCTTCAGAAACAAAAGTGTTCACGGGAATTATTGAAACGGCTGCACGCGATCACATTGTTCTTAGTGACCCACAAACAAACGGTCGCTTCTTGCTGCTGACCATTTATTTGGACTATATTGAATTCCCTGAGGAAATCAATTACTATTATCCAGGGACAAACGTGATCAATGTCGTTGACGAAAAAGTGTTTGAAGAAAATCCTGAACTGATGCCGCTGCATGAATATCAAAAAGCAAAGAAAGAAAAATTCATTCACCACCTTGAAGCTGTTACGCTGAAGAATGAAAAATAAACGATGTCAATCAAAGGGCTAACTCGCAACGGCGTTGCCCTTTTTTTGTGCATCAATCTCAATTGTTCGGGCACAATCCGAACGAATTTAACCATTTTACTTGTCATCGCTTTAAAAAATGAAACGTCTATGATATACTTTTTATAACTTAAACAAAAGGAGTGTTTGTAAAAATGAAAAAACTATTTGCTTGTTTAGCTTCACTCGCTTTACTTTTGCCCGTTGTTGCCTTGGCTAATCCAACATCTAGTGAGCCAGAGTTTGCCGATGCGCACGAAATCGTGGATTACATCACCGCGGGTTGGAACCTTGGAAATACGTTAGATGCACACCCGCATGGTTTCACGGGTGCCTATACGGTAGATCCGGCTGATTGGACGCCGCATCACCAAGAAACGGTGTGGGGAAATCCGATTACATCGCGCGAAAATATCCTAGCGATTCGTGACGTTGGGTTCAACGCGATCCGTATTCCGATTACGTTCTATACGTTTATTGATGAAGACTTTAACATCCGTCAAGATTGGATGGATCGGATCGTTCAAGTGGTCGATTACGCTTACGATGCAGGGATGATTGTGATCATTAACACGCATCACGATGAGCGTTGGATTGGGCTCGGCCTAACGGATGCTGATGGGAATTTAGTGCCACAGTACTCGCACGACCCGAACCGCGCAACGTTGGTAACGGTGGAAGATTCGATTGACTTTATGACAGCCATCTGGACGCAACTGTCTGACGTGTTTGCTAATTACGGTCAGCGTTTGATTTTTGAAGGGTTAAACGAACCTCGTACGATTGGTAGCCCAGCTGAATGGGGCGGTGGGACACCGGTTGAACGTGAAAATTTAAATCTATTAAACCAGCTGTTCGTCGATACGGTGCGTGGACATGGTGAAGGTTATAACGGTAGTCGTTTCTTAATGGTGCCGACTTATGCGGCGGCTGTTGGGGTGGCTGCGTTTGACGGATGGCGCATGCCAACGGATCCTGCAGGACCGAACAACATCATCGTTTCGTTACACGCTTATACACCATGGCGCTTTGCCTTAGATGCTAGTACTGACGAATTCAGAGAGTGGAGCTTAGAAGGAACCGGCGATCAAGACGGGCCAGGACCGGTTACTTGGGCGCTAAATCTATCGCGCAACACCTTCCCTGATTACCCGATTATCATTGGCGAGATGGGTGCGTTAAACCGCGATAACCTTGATAGTCGCGTAGCATGGTTATCGTTCTATCATTCTTTGGCTAGAGAGTTAGACATGCGTATCTTCTGGTGGGATAACGGTCAGTTCGGAAGCCAGCAAGTCAATGGACCGGATCAATTTGCCATTTTTGATCGTCGTACCAATACGTTCCCATTCCCAGAGCTAGTACGTGCTTTGACGGGTTACTTACCAGTCAACTCAGGTGTGCCAGGTGTCTTCATTCCACCGATCCCACCAATGCCAGGACCGGACGGAAGACCACAAATACCAGGACCAATCATGCCGCCAGTTCTACCAATTCCACCGATTCCAGGACCGGATGGACCAGTGATCCCACCACTGCCACCATTACCAGTACCAGGGATTCCAGACCTACCACCGATTCCAGAAAGACCGCCACTTCCAGAGCGTCCACCGATCTTTTCTAGAATCATTGAACGATTGAGATAAATGAAAACTGCGTTGCATGCCAACTTGTGGAAGCAACGCAGTTTTTTTGTGGTTATAAATACTTCGCCGTAATCGATCGTTCACACTGGAAAATCTCAGCCGGAACCCCTTCGTATAAAATCTCGCCCCCACCAGCACCCCCATCAGGACCTAAGTCGATGAGCCAATCCGCAGACCTAATCACATCCGTATTGTGCTCAATAACAACCACCGTATTACCTTTTTCCACTAGCTTGTCAATAATCGCTAAAATGTTCTTAACGTCCGCCATGTGAAGCCCGGTCGTTGGTTCATCCAAAAGATAAACGTTGCCTTTTTTGTTAAGTTCTTTTGCAACCTTAAGTCGCTGACATTCCCCGCCGGATAACGTGTTAAGCGGTTGCCCCAGGGTCAAGTAGCTTAAACCCACCGTCTCCAAACTCGCCAGTTTACGATGTATGTCCTTGCTTTCAAAAAATTCCAACGCTTCAGCAACGGTCATTTCCATGATGTCGACGATGTTTTTATCTTTGTAGCGATACTGAAGCACTTCTTCTTTGAAACGAGTGCCGTGACAGTCATCGCACGTGATTTCCACGGCATCCATAAACGATAGGTTTAGCTCAACGATTCCCTTACCTTTGCACGTTTCACAAGCGCCGTCGGAGTTGTAACTGAATAGCCCTCCCGCGACGTTGTTTGCAAGCGCGAAGACTTTGCGAATCGGGGTCATGATATCAGAGAACGTCGCCGGGTTAGAGCGGGAGGTTGTGTGGACGGCGCTTTGATCGATACGGATCGCCTCGGGATAATCTTTGGCGAAGACTTGATTGACCAGCGTGCTTTTACCCGAACCCGCCACCCCGGTCACGACAGTGAAGACGCCGATTGGCACACGGAGGCTCACGTCTTTAAGGTTGTGAAGACAGCTTTTCTTACTTTCTAAGAAGTCGGCGACGAAGCGTGGGGTGGCGTTGATGGCGAGTGTTTGGTTCAGGTAGTTGCCGGTGAGTGTGTCCGATTCCAACAAGCCTTTATAAGTTCCGCTGTACATGATCTCCCCGCCTCCCCGCCCAGCAAGCGGCCCCACGTCGACAATGTGGTCAGCAATTTGAATGACATCTGGATCGTGTTCGACGACGAGGACCGTGTTGCCTTTATCGCGGATTTTTTTGAGCAGATCGTTGAGCCGGTACACGTCGCACGGATGCAACCCGGTGCTTGGTTCGTCAAAAATGTACATCAGCCCCGTCAGATCGCTTGAGAGGTATTTGACCATTTTAACACGCTGCGATTCCCCACCCGAGAGCGACGGCGTTTCCCGGTTCAAGTTCATGTAAGACAACCCGATGTCACAGAGGTTCTGCAGGCGTTGGGTGATGCCATCCAAGACCGGCTGCGCCTCCGGTATGTTAAGTTCTTTTACGGTGCTGATTAGTTCGTCTAGTTGAAGCTCGGCCAAATCCGCAATGGCATGCCCGTTTATTCGGGAGTTTCTCACTTGCTCGTTGAACCTTGCGCCAAGGCAAGAAGGACAGGTATCGGTGGTCGTGAAGGCATTTAATTTTTGCGCAGCTTTTTCGGATAGTTCTTTATCGCGATTGACGTTTTGACGCATGAAGCGGACGATGAGGCCTTCGAAAGTTGAATTGATATGCGAGCCTTTGTAGGTGACGCTGATTTTTATCCCGTCTGCGTGGAGGAGGTTGTGCCTTTCTTCTGCGGTGTAGTCTTGGATTTTTTTGTCGTTGTCGAAGAGCAATACCTCTTCCATTTCTTCCACGCCAAAGCCCATGTCTCGCAGTGCCACGATCTTCATCAGCAACGGAATTTGCTTCGCGCTATAAAGCCGATAGCCCGTAAACGGATCGACCTCTGCTGGTGTGAAAAGACCATTTTTATCGTAGTATCTTAGCATGCGAGCTGAAACGCGCACTAGTTTTGAAAACTCACCAATTTTAAACATTGCCATCCACCTGCTTTCCTCACTCTATTTTAGCATAACATCGCATTTTCTGCTCAGTTATTTTGCACTATAAAGCAATTATAAACGTTGACACAGTGATAGAGTCAAGTGCAAATTTTTAAAAGTCACAGGAGTTCTGATTTCGTTAGTTCCATGACTTTCTTAAGCCGATTTCTGTCGCTAAAAGTCACGGGAATCCTGTTTTCGCTAATTCCATGACTTTCCTGAGCCGATTTCTGCTACTAAAAGTCACGGGAATCCTGTTTTCGCTAATTCCATGACTTTCCTGAGCCG
>Ga0123352_10014461_pt1 | contig 12567 bp, 9 predicted proteins | sample TergutLab28metaG_FD_89700 | JGI IMG/M metagenome (GOLD analysis project Ga0123352, IMG submission 89700) | Labiotermes labralis P1 segment gut microbial communities from Petit-Saut dam, French Guiana - Lab288 P1 | ecosystem: Host-associated > Arthropoda: Insects > Digestive system > Gut ... | reverse complement strand
TGATGCACAAAATTTGTTTCACAATAAGTTTTATTTCATGCCTCTACATGTTTCGAGCACATGTGCTCATCATCAGGAGGTCAAAATTGCATTACACAGCCTCTGGTATCATCACACCTATACCTGATGATGAGCACATGTGCTCGAAACATGTAGAGGCATGAAATAAAACTTATTGTGAAACAAATTTTGTGCATCAAGTTGGTTAAATACTGAGATAAATGTAGATACAATTTTCTTTTCTTGGACATTGTCTGTTATCTGTAGATATTTAGATACTAATACATCACATTTCAGAAGCCACCTTTCCTTCCATCTTCAGGCAAGAAGAACCTTACCTGTTGGACCCTTTAGATCAGGCTGTTCTCAGTCACTGGGTACCACAGAAACACTCAACAAGTGTAGATAAGCTCCAAAGAACAGGACTTTTCCAAAAGATATAACAGGAAAACTGCTGTGGGATTGTGGTTGTTTTTCATTATTTCTGTAGTTTATCTACACTAGTGAAGTGTCTGAGGAAGTGAAACATTTCCTCAGATATAAAAAGACAGTAACCAGGGAACAATATGTTGGTAACAAAAAGCAGCTGGAAGCTAGTTAAAAGATACAGAAATTCTAACTGCCTGTTATCTGTGAATGACTAGCAAAAATGTAATTTTGGTAGATGAGTACCAACATTTTGGGGAACCTGCCACTTCCTCTGCAGTGTTAGTAACCATCTGATACAGAACACACCGTCACATCACAGAAGTTTATAACCTTCATACACATAGAGAGAGAAAAAGTCTAACAAATGAGCACTGCTACTAACCTTGTTAATGTATGGTACTGTACAAGATATATATCATAAACCATAAAACTATCAACACTTTTTATTTCTTGTAGTTTGGCTCTGCATAATTTATTCACGGTGGATGCCGCACTGTAAACATGGAACTGAGTTGTACCATATGCAGTCAGTTATTTGCCTAGACTTCATATGATAGTGGAGAGGAAAAACAGCTCAAAACAAAATAAAACAGGACAATTAACAATAAAAATTTATACATTTGAAAGAGTTGAAAATTTTAAATGTTGTTATATTCAATGAAGATAGTAATCTCCAAATAGATTTACAAGAAAGAATAAAAAATGCTAACAAAACATAGTTCATGCTACAAAAAATTTTTAGAAATAAAAATATGTCTAAAAAGTAAAGTTAAGACTAAAGAGCACAATAATAAACAAAATGTTAACAAATGCATCATAAACCTGGATACTAACAAAGAGAGATAGAAAGCAAATGAACATTTTTGGAAGGAAAGTTTATAGAAGAATTTTAGGCCCAGTATATGAAAATGAAAAAGAAAGCAGAATATTAACCAATAAAGAAATTTATGCAGTGGTTAAAAAACCCACTATAACAGAGACAGTAAGGTTATGTAGATTGTGTATGTTTGGGCATGTACAGAGAATGGAAGAAAATAGAATTCCCAAAAAATTATTGTATATGACTTTAGAAGCTACAAGGCTGAGATGGTATACCAAGAAATAGATGGCAAGATGAAGTGAGGGAGGATGGAAAACTAGTTGTTGGAATAGGGTGGAAGGAAAGGGTATATAACAGAGAGGAATGGAATTGTCTCCTGAGAACGGCAAGGAATCGTCGCATTCTGCACATGCCAATGGAATGAATGAATGACTTCATATATATGTCAACACAGTGTCTTCTCACTTTTTTATCACATACTACACTCAAATAATAGCCAAGATGCATTACATTAAATATAAATAAATTATATTTATCTGTGTGAATATAGGATAGTAATAATAATAACAAATAGAGGAAAAGATGTGCATGCATTTCCATCAGCATAAGATACTGTATAAGATATTTTCTGGATCAGTATGTTTGAAATTTTGGGATCTTCTATCAGTATTTGTCTTCCTTTTACTGTGAAGAATTAGCAGCGTTGCTTTGTGAAATATTATTTGCTTCAATTACAAAGGGTTTGTTAAATACGACACATGAATAACATACAGTTTAACCACCTGGTGTCCAATTTGGAAACCTCTGATACTTGCCGCGCATGACTGCATGGGGAAGCGGAGGTATAGCTTTCCAAATTCTTCACCTTAACAACAGGTGGAGGCGAGCAGCCAGCCCTGGCCTCTTTACCCTTGCAGATAGCATCCCTAGGTACTCATTCGTCAGACAGCTGGATGGGACCCACAGCCAGTCTGGATGCTTTGGAGTATAAAGAAGTCTTATTTTCATTGTTACACCGTGCATGTTGTTGAGTTACTCAATTATTATACCAACTACTGCACATATATAAAATTTATAAAATTTACACATTAAAACATTAAAAACACTCCGACATGTTTCAGTCTTAGGACCATCATCAGGGAGCCATATTGTCCTTGCTAAAGTTACACTATAAAAAGTCACATTAATTTCACTGTACCAGTTGGGTATTGTGGCAGCATGCCGTGTTGTGTAATGTTATGTTGCGAAGAGTGCCCTGCTATGGATGTGCATTCTGTGCTTCGTTGCGTGATACGCAAAAAAGTAAAAACAGCAATGCACACACAGTACAACAAATACACATAAGATGACAACAGTACACACAAGACAACTACAACAATACGCATAAGACAACTAACAACAATACACACAAAACATCTTAAAATACAACAATACTTGCTATGCAGAGATGGAAGTCATGTTGTAGTACTCTTAACATTAGCACCCATACTGATGTGTACTGTTTATGATATGATGTTACTGCCATTATCTAGAATTTCTACAGAATACAGTAGTAGATTACTGTTGGACCTGAAGTGACAATGTATAGTTTTGTAGTTACATACTGTCTCAGAGAAACCTTCTGCCTCCCTCTTCCATCCTCCACCTTCTGAGTTACGGACAGTGTTAGTAAATAAACCAAGACCGTACCTCTCCGAGGCACTAGATGACAGCACAAGGACTGCATCCCTAGCTCCAGTGATATAAGCACCATGCTGATAACATGAATATAGGACCTTCTGCACGTAGCACTTCAGGAAGTGCCACTCCATGTAGACATAATTATTGCAGTCAGAAAGCAGAGAAGCCTTGTTGTCACCTGTAAATTGCAGTCAGATTTAAACAAGGTAAGGTGGTCCTCATATTGCGTACCTGAATGAATGTTTGAGTGTGCACACATGCATGCTCAGATTCTGACTCATACATTTCACTGAGCATCATAGCACAGTGGTAATGAATCAGAGTCATAATGTGTATATGCAGTGATTATTTTAATATCTTAACTGATGCAGATGAATCTTCAGTTCATGTAACACATAAAATTGCCAGTAGATCATTCTCACTAAATCTGAAGCTGTGAAGTTCGAATTCTGATAAATTAACATTCTGATGTGATGGTAAAAATATATTAAATCTACTGCATCAGTAATAAACACCAGTATTAAGTATTTGTACCTTTTCAAAGCAATGCGGATATGCATTTTAAAGTCTGGATTGAATTATTAATGGACATAATCATTAATCACTAGTAGAGACTACAAACAATGCTGTAACAGGACAGTTTCACAATGGAGCTAGATAATCTGTCCCATTCATACTGTGGTCTTCTGGGTTGTAACACCCTTTAGTCTGGTAAGAGGGTGTCAACATTTGGATGAACATATTGGACACAGGATGGAAAGACTGACCCTAAAAGTGGAGGCAGATTGTTGCACTGGACTGTTGATAACGGCTTAGCGTACATACAGTTCCATCACCCACATGACCGCAACATGCATATATGGGCTACTGTTAAAAGTTAGCATCTTATAAATCTGTCCAGTAATGTATTCAGTGATTAAAATGCTAGGCCTTACTGGCTGCTCAGATACAGTCATGACACAACTCCCGTGGAGCAGAGTCCTTCCTGAGAAGCTACCAGGTCCTCAGCTAGTCAAGAAAATCCACGCATTTTACGGAACCACAAGATTCATTACCGCATTCACAAGCGCCACCCACCTGTCCCTATCCTGAGCCAGGGCAATTCAGTCCATGTCTCCCCATCCCACTTCGTGAAGACCTATTTTTAATGTTATCCTCCAATCTACACTTCCAAGTGGTCTCCTTCCCTCAGGTTTCCTGACCAAAACCCTGTATGAACCTCTCCTGTCCCTCACACATGCCACATGCTCCACCCATCTCTTTCTTCTTGATTTGATCACCCAATGATATTAGGTGAGAAGTACAGAGCATAAAGTTCCTCATGTAGCAGAAGACCAGGCAAAGTGAACAACTTAGTTTTAGCACGGTATTGCTGTAAGAAAGAAATAAGTTCTAATGTTTTTATTGAATATATTGCTGTGATACATTGCGCTCCCAAAGAAAAAGTTACTTAATCATTAACTACACACCTAAATGCATATAATTTAATAAGTAGTAAAAAAAAGGCACTTTAGTCACTTTACCTGTGGTACCCAGGTAAAGTGAACTTCTGACCTGGGCAAAATGAATACAAATCAATAGAAAAAGTTTAATCAATACATTCCTCACAGAAATAGAATTCATGTCCACTGTAACTTGTACACAACTTGTGACTCCACAGAAAACACAATGACCACTGTATCCAGTCCTCCTCGGGTGGTTCAGTGAAGGGATCTTCACACACCCGACAAAAATACCTCACCTTATAAGTACTATGTGTTTCCTTGGCAGAATTATCTGTGGAAAAGCTGCTTGCAAGGTTTCATGGCGAAATTTTGCACTTTTTGTTTTCCTTTCTTTTCAGATTTGTCTCTATGCTGTTTCTTTACTGGAGACCTAGTTAGGATTTCAGCTCATTGGAATTTCCTTTTCCACCCAATGTTAACACGTTTCTGAGCAGTTGGACAAAGTCAAATGTCACATGGACTGTAAATGGTGAATGGCCCTGATTTTGACTGAACACAGTAGGTCATCGAATTAGTGATCAAGTCTGTCGAAGTTCTGGAAAGTTAAACGTTTTCTGGACATAACTGAGGAAGTTCAGACTGTGGGGGATGGGTGGGAGAAGCTGCAGTACAATCATGATATGGGCAATCAGTAACAGAAGCTGGAGCACAATCAGTATCAGATAAAGTATTAAGGTTGTAAGGACAAACTCCTGAAGACTGAAATAACACTTCTTGCATTTTGAGGCGTTGCCACTTTCAATTACGCAGATGCAAACAGTCTGGTAGTGTCATGTTGATTCACTATGTGACCAAGAAGATTATTTTTTGAAAGTGCAAATTTCTTGCTCAAAACATAGCTTTAATGGCCCATATATTGGAACAGCCTGCATTTGTTTGTAGTGTGAGGTGCGAATGACAGGAATAGCACATTATTTCCCACAGCAAAATCTAAAGCCTTAATGTATATATGGGATTCGTGGTTGTCCAGAACCAGTAGAACTTCTCTGGTTGCAGTTAAACGAACTTGTTCAACAACAAACTGCAGCCACTGAAGAAATGTTACTCCTTTGATCCATCCATTGTCAGTACAAGAAGCTTGGCATCCTGTAGGAGCTCCATCAAGAAGCCATTCCCGCATGCATTTTCAAACAAATATGAGAAATGAAAGAATAAATGAGCCAGCTGCATTGCAGCAGCAAATAACCGCTGTGAGCTGTCCTTGTTCTGGACTAGCAATTATGCCTATTTGTTTATTTCCTGTTGTGAAACGGATTTTCGGTGGACTCTTCGTTGAAGTCTGTATGCCAGTTTCATCCATGCTGTAAAGATGTGAAATGTCTGTTCTGAGCTTTTGTAGAAGTTACCACAGGAAAGTATAGAAAATAAGTCACTTTTGGATGTTTGTTTCCCCTAGATCTGGCAGCTGAAGTGGGTTCTGGCAAATATAAATTTATATGTGTATGTCTCCTAATAAATCCCAACAACCAATCATCCCCTGCTGCTCCAATTCTGAAAATGGTGAGAAATTCTATTTTTTTTCTGAAAAATCATATGTATTTTTCTTGAACTCTCCTCTCATCAAACCGTAAACTGTCCATGAATTGTAAGTACCCACTGAGTTTTTTCTCACGCTTGTTGTTGAAAACAGTCCTGAATCGTCTTAACCTTTTTTTCAAACGACCCACATTTCACATGTCTGTTCAGCACTGCATATGGAATATTGTACTTCAAGGCTGCAGCATTTAAATATCATAAACTAGTTTCCTGCATCCCTTTCTCCAAATCCTTTTCATTCCAACTTCGCTCATTGGTTTTCTTACATATTTGTACACCATCTGAAATTATTTTAAGTTAGATTTTTAAAAAATATGGTCGACTTAAATGATGAATAAAAAAAAATATGGTGGAATAGCACATAAACAATCTGCTGAACTTTAAACAGATGCTTCCAATAATCCGGGCAAAGCGAATAATTATCTACTGTGCCTGGTTCAGTTTGACCATCGCCATCGAGATGCAGTAGGTTATGTCGGCCAAAGTAACGGACGACAATGCTGCTTTGCAGCTGTCATGGAAAAGAGATTATATCTTATATCCTACAGCAGTACAATAATTATGCTGCTTTTTAAACTTATTGAAACGTGTACTTACATTCACATTATTTTTAAAAATATGCACACAAAACACGATACCGCTTTACAGTTGAACGATGTCTACTCACACGGATCATAAAGGACGACAGTGAAGTAGCCGTGTTGTGATTGGTTCAAGCCGCAGCTCAGACGATCATGTGGCTTGCCTCACTGGTGACACCTGTTGTCGACGGAAGAAAATACCTGCCCCTGAATCCAGTCGCTGGTACGATGAATCAGGAATGGATGTCACTTTCATGTTGCCCACCACTCCTAACCCAATTTCAGGGTAGTGGCCACGCAACTGAAGAACCAGCTTCACTCAGGATGGTACAGATGGCACCACATACTGCAACTAAAGCATGGCAATATCTTGTGTTCATTGCGAAAAATTCACCATGTTTTCTTTGCCCGGATCTCCCCAACTCTTCTCCACTCCCCTCTCGCCAATCCTCTAGGACTGAAATCAGACATAGTCGTGTCTGTAACTGATACATTACAAACGTTGGTTATGGACCTGAACCGGATGCATTCAGATGGCCGTCTTCTAGGTTAGGAGTGCTGATATCACTTGTAGGATAGAGCGGCACCACTATTTTTGAGGAACATGCTACCTCCAACTTCACACTTCTACCCTGAACATGGTGGTAGCAGGTTCCTCCTAATTGTTTGCATGTATCTGCAGGCATAACTGGCTAATAATACTAGGTGGGGCGAGGAGCAGTGAAGTTAGACACAGGGGGAAGATGGGTCTGAACCATATCTTCATATACATACACCCCTTCCCCCGCTCTCATACCTTTTTTTATTTGACACTCTTCTACTCAGTAGCCAAAAAAATACTATTCTTAGGTATAATAAATACTGAAGGGGCATTTACCCCAACCATGTTACGCCTATGAGTGTACCTACTGAAGGCATTTGCAGATTGTAATGGAACCTGTTGCAATCAATCACAACAAGTAGACACATAGAGAAGTAGTGGAATTGAATTATGTGTGTGAATGAATGTAGAACAGCAAGAGAAACGAATGTGAAACATGATAATACTTTTTATACAAACCAGATCCATAAATGATGACAATGGAAGAGACATAATCCCCACAACCACAGTTCAGTACCATGAAATGTTCTCTTAGTGTGTATGACATTTCCTGCGTTTCATACGGTGACAAAATATTTTCAATCAGTACGCATGATTTAATGGTTCCTGTAAAAAAGGAAACAGGAAAACAAATCATAACCACTTAACACATAATTTTATTGACTGTAAAACTTCCACATGAGGCACTACGCTTCACATTTTTGCTTCAATACAGCAGTTCCCAGTAGCGATGAGTGTATGCCATCAGCGTCCATTTTCCATCTAGGTAGTAACCTCTGTATTGAAAGTCACTATGTGGTATTTATTGAGGAAACACAAAACAGGTGATGCAGCCATTTCTGGTAAAACTGCAGCAGGCTTCACTTCCACAACAGTAAGTAATAGAGAGGAGCAGTAAGTTGATATTTCATACAAATTCATGTTGTATAACAAAATTACTGAATTAATAGCTTCATGTTTATGTACAGGTGTTTGTATGTTAGAGATCCAGAACATGAGGATTTCCTGTCTTACACTACAGTTGTTAGAGTAACACACCTACAGGCAACAGCATGTTTGTCTGTACTGAACACTTTCTTAAACAGAAGCGATGGAAGACGGTAGGAAATCCAGCTGCAGGGCAACAAATCAAATGCTTCTACAGAAATCAACTATTTTTTAACCACAAGTTGGTAATGAATTCTGTAAAACCAGTTCCTAGTTTTATCTGATTGGAACTGAACTAACATTCAGGTATTCTGCTAACTGCCAGAGTTAATGCTGTCTAGTTTGTGTCTCAGATAAATTACAGAAATCAATGAAGGCCTACATATACATAAAGGTGTCCTTCTAATGAACTGAACACCACACCATGAAGACATAACAGGGATTGGACTTACAAATTTACATATTCTATATTAGGCAAATAGAAATAGCCAGCACCATGCCCTGTGGAAAGAGCCCCCAGTCCTGTTTGGCTGGGTTGGTCCATAAACAAGCTGGATGCTTGGACAAGACACACTGCCAAACATTAAAAAGTGGTTTCTGGGCTGTCCAATACATGGATTAGTCACCATAATGACTGAGCTAACCTGGCTTGTGAGGGTGTATATTACAACATTATAGCTAAATAGTTAACTCCATAAAAATATTTCTTCTTTTGCCATCTAACAGTTGTTCATCTACGGCTCAAAATATACCTCCCTTTTATGAAATACACACAAAGGTGCAAAAATGACAAGCATAATCATTCATATGTACAAAAATACATAAGCAACAGAAATTGCAAGTCATACATAAGCTTGTACCCTCATACAAGATTCAATGATTGAATTATCTTCCTCTGTTAGAATTATAAAAGAAAAGCAACCCTAAAATACAATGACGATGATGATGATGATGACACTCTGAAACTTTAATTGTAACTCTACACGATCACCCTTCGTAACTTTCTTGTCCCGACGCTCTCATTCTTTTGGGGAACGGGTGTGGTTCACCGAATCACATAAAGTTTTAACTATTTCTTTTTTGCTTGTTGTTTTATTTACTCAATTTATTGTTGATAAAATTTAAAAAAAGTCGTGCTGTATCAAGTTAAACAACTAAATCATATTTTATTAAAATAACACAGTCACTTGTACTCCCTCACTCACACCTCTTGTATGCAACTGACTTCCTTACTGGACTGCTAGCATCTGTTATCAGCTCCTAACTGTTTTCTCATTTAAATATCTACCCTCCTACCTATCAACAACAGTCCTGAATATATGTTGACAGATTAATTTACAACGCATGGCCATGAACCGTCCGTAACTGACGCCAGCAATCCTAAGAAACAAATATATTAAAAATATCCGGCTACATAATTAAGAACATATCAACATTGCAATAACTACAGTGTCCATATCACTGAATTACATGGTTGCTGTTTTATACATTGTATAATTTTAACCTTGTGGCATTGTACATAAGAGATTCATGTATTGGTATTATGTATTCCTTGTAATTTGACATCCATAGGGCCATGCATCGTGATATTATTTCTGTAGTAAAACCAACTAGATGCACCAATGTATCGAGTTTATTTTATTTTGGAATGACACTACATTTTTCAGACGGTCTTTCCGTCCATCATCAGGAGTTCAAGACTGTACATACAGCAACAGCCATTTGTCAAAGAGATACAGCTGTCTGCTTGCTAGCAAGCAGACAGCTGTATGTACAGTCTTGAACTCCTAATGATGGATGGAAGGACCGTCCGAAAAATGTAGTGTCATTCCAAAATAAAATAAATTTGATACAGTGGTGCATCTAGTTGGTTTTACTATAGAAATAGCATTCCTTATAGTTAGATTTCCCTAAAGATGGCGATTTAATAGCCGAAGCATGTAGGAGAGTACAAGGTTTGGTATGACTTTTAATTTCTGTTATTAGCATATGTTAGTATGTATATATATATATATATATATATATATGAATTATTATAAATGAAAAATATTAAATTTATGAGCAGAGAATTAAAGAAAATGTTCAAGCAACTTATATTCAGTTTGTACAGTCTCTAGGCACATACCTGTTAAACAATTAACATTTGTTAGTAGCAATTTGATCTTTGCAAGATTTAAGTTCTCGAGGCAGTGCTATTGAGGATTTAGGTTCCAGGATTTGATGCATGTGTGAGTGGTCCGCAACATCTCGCACAACAAACTGCCCTCATCTTCAGGGCAGCAATGACCCTTAAAGATGAAGGCACTTTCTTTTTGAACATTTGTAACCACTCAGTCAGCGACACACTGTGACACCCCAAGAGACCCAGTTCCTAATTTAACACTAATTCTAGCTCTGTATGGATTGGTCGTTCTAGCCTGTTGCAATTCCATATCAACTTCCGCCAGACATTTGATAGAACTGCCTTAATGGTGAATCTGCCTGTCTCAAAGCCTGCATCTGAACAGGACAACATAAACAATGAAAAAGCAACTCGGTTTTAACCCCCCCGCCCCAGTGCTAGTGTTTGAACGGTTGAAGACAGTAAACACCACAGACCATGCAATGGCTAACACTTGCTTTCATGTTACTCTTCACTCCATATTCCCTGAATTGGAAGAAGTTTGTGACAGAGCAAGATTTACATGTAAACTTTATATGCTACTGAGACCATAATTTTGCCTGCACAGGCACTATGATATCTTTACTGTGCATCTGTCATTATAGCAGCAAATTTATAAACATGCATCCACCAGACTAACACTGTGAAAGCATTCACACTGGCTGAATATATATCTATATACATCGATCAAGAACATGATGGACTTCAAATCTGAACTTGTTGTTGACCTGTAAGGAATGTGTAGGAGAAAATTAGTCTTCTGGTACATGACATTGTGTTGATGGGTGATCAGGCCCTCTGAGCAGCAACGTTTTTTCCTCACAAGACTTGAATTTTCATCAACACTGCAGCCTGGAGCTCAAATCTCATGTGTAGGTGACTTTTTTTTAAACTGCTGCATCAAGCAGTGAGAATATTTTTTTTTCAAGTGAGACATTCCTGTTGTGTTGAATATAAGCTGAAATATAATACAAGATATAAAATATATATATATATATATATATATATATAATGCAGTCAGACACAGGTTTGTATTTGATTAAATTATGATAGATTATAATTCCAGCGACATGTTTCGGCCCAATTTGTAGGGCCATCTTCAGGCTGATCTCGTAAATTGAAAGTACTATCAATTGTACACTCCACCTCTCTAAAGATCAGCCTGAAGATGGCCCTTCAAGTAGGGCCGAAACATGTCGCTGGAATTATAATCTAATACAATTTAATAAAATATAAAGCTGTGTCTGGCTGTATTATACATATATATATATTATATCTTATATTATATTTTAGAGAATATATTGACTGACTTATGCCATTACAGAGACAGTGAAACAGTACATGCAGTGTTCCCAAAATATTTTTGAAAAATTAATAAGTTACTTTGCAGTCTGTTGGTTTACGTACATGAGGTAATTGGCAAAAATCAGGTCAGCACAGGAAATATTATTTGTTACTGTGCGCTTAGCAGTGAAGGGGCTAAAACACGTGTGGTTTTGGTTGGGTCCAATGCACTCTTGAGTTCTGTGTCACCTCCTGCAAATCCTTAGTTGCATCTTACCATGTGGAATGTTTCATTTTCCTTAACCTTTCAAATACTGAGTTACATCCCATCTGCCATCTGCTGGCATTATTAGGAGCTCACCATATTCTCCAAGTTAGCAGGATAAGGGTTAAGCCCATACAAAAATGTGATTCCAGAGTTTTGCTATGTTTGCTCCTTCAATTTCATAAAGGCAAAAGAAGGGCGCACTTTGGGCTTGAGAAAGAACCTATGCATTTTGTAACAAAACGAGCCCAAAATCGAAAGAGACTCGGGTACTTGCTTCCTATTTATGTCTAAGTAACAGTACAGGATGAAACAATGCTGCAGTTGAAGTGGTTTTCACAGTAATAAATACCAAATACTAAAACTTTAGAATTATGTATGGGCTCATTAGTAAGTCAAAATAAGTCATCTGTTTCTATAACAAAACTATTAATCCTTGTTCTTCCACTGCTGAGCAGCCATAACATTACAAATTTACTTTTGCATTGTTGTGTGTATGATACCATTGTATGTGGCTCAGGATAGGTGGCAGGCACTGTGGATATGATAATGAACCTTCAGGTTCCATAAAATACAGGGAATTTCTTGATTAGCTGAAAGCCAGTTAGCTTCTCAAGAAGGACTCTGCTCCATGGAGTAAGTAAGTAAGTAGGTAAGTATCTTATGCGTATTGGACCGTGCATCATCTTGATATTTGAATAATGGTTGACCAACTAGATGACACTTGCTTTATTATATATTGCTCAACATGTTTCAGACGTTAATACGTCCATCTTCA
>Ga0123352_10014457_pt1 | contig 12568 bp, 5 predicted proteins | sample TergutLab28metaG_FD_89700 | JGI IMG/M metagenome (GOLD analysis project Ga0123352, IMG submission 89700) | Labiotermes labralis P1 segment gut microbial communities from Petit-Saut dam, French Guiana - Lab288 P1 | ecosystem: Host-associated > Arthropoda: Insects > Digestive system > Gut ... | reverse complement strand
ATCTTGTGACTCAATTGACAAAATAGGCCTGAAGATGACTGATCAATAGTCGAAACATGTAGCCTATGTAATTACCTTGTGTAATAAAGTAGTTGCGCTGACGTACACTATTTAATATTGTATTACATTTATAAGCACATCATGATGCCTCTGTTCAAAAAAAAGAATATTTTAAGCCGATTTCTAGGTAAGGTCTAATTGTTATAACTTGTTTATTGTTAGCAGATACTCTGCGGCACATTCCAAACGTCGTCTTCACCAATCCATAATTAGGCCGCACCTTTGTATTTCACATTGATAGATTTGTAGAGTTATATTGTGTGGAGTTCCCTGGAATAATATTTTGGTTTCGCATTCTAGCTTTGACCACCAGGTAGTATTAAATTCTAGTTAACTGTTCTTGTAGTCAACTTGACCACAAAATTAAAACTTTGTTGTATAACAGCGATTGACGATTACTGACGTGAAATGACTGCCCCAAGTACTCATCCCTTTCGAACTGTCCTCGGCTTCGTCGTATTATTTGTGTTAATACTTCGTATAAAAGTGGCTGTTAGAGTCAGTGGTTCATTTAGATAAGTGTCGTTCGTTGTCACAGCAGTGACAAGCAACGTTTGTGGACATTCGATATAGCAACATCAGCAGCTTAATTTCGAGAAACTTTTACACCCATAGAGTACACAGCTTTTTGTCATTCTTTGTGATATAAAAAATCAAAATATCACATATAAAGGTAAAGCGATCCCGTTACAGGCCCGGTGTGGCCCAGAGCGTGGGAAGTGGTATAGCTCTACTCTTCCATGACCGCGGCACTGGTGCGGCTGAGTGGTCAGCAACACGCCCTGGCTACACTTTGCCCCCGGGAAAGACCCGGTACCCATTTTACAGGAGGCTGGATGGGCCCCAGGGCCGGTCTGGACGGGCGGAAAATCTCGTTCCCACGGGGATTCGATCTCGGACCGTCCAGCCCGTAGTCAGTTGCTGTACCGACTGAGCTACCCGGCCCACAAAATATCACCTATAATAGACTAAAATCACAATTTTACGAGTTGTAGCTGCGGGATATGATCCTTTATAATTCACTGTTCGAATAAAGTTGTTGGAGAATGAATTGCTGAGAAAAACGGAGGTTGGAAGATTGGATGTAGAACGGTGAGGAATGTTACTTAATGGAAAGCTTTATGGTTTGTACTCATCATCTAATAATGCTGAGATATACAGCTAGTTTCAGGAGGAAAGGTTAATATTTTGGAACGTAGTAGTATCGGTCATTGTGGAAAAGAAAAATCATACGAAGATGTGTCTGATCTGAATGGTTACCGAGATAGAGCTGTTTGAATCACCAGACGTAACCGCATTAGATTTTTGTTTGTGGGGTTGGGTGAAGAGCGAAGATGGACACACGAGTCGAATCGCTTGCTCGCATTTTTGTTGTTACTGCCCGCACAAAGAAATGCGAAGATCGACTCAGGCGAATAACACTCGATCTTCGCACATGAGGAACGAAGTACATTGGCGGTGGGATTTTCGGACATTTATTGTGAACTGCAACGAATTTGTCATTTCTTTGTAACAAACACTTTATTTAAAATCTTAAGTTAAAATTAAAATAAAATTACCAGCAAATAATTTGTAGATTCACACAACTCTATCTCGATAATTATTCAGAATTAGACACATGTTCATGTGAACCTTTTTTCTCACAATGATCGATACAATCAACTCCCAGAATACTGACCTTTCTTCCTGATTCATCGAGTGTAAACCAAGAATTATCATGTAGGCGGTGTACCTAGTACAGCAGAGGAAATGTGAAATTCTTAACATCCTTCTATCGATAAACCTCAAAGTAAGGGACCACACTGAGATAGGACGATGATAATAGAAGTTATCTTGTCTATCTGGTATGAGCACTTGCATTCCGGAATAAAAGTTACCGACTACGATTCAGGGAATGCCTGATTTGGACACGGGTTTAAAATGTTCGCGAACCGCAGAAGGGGGCAACTTCTTGTGACTGACCATAGAGAAATATAATTAAGTCTTTGGGCCAATTGAAAACAAAATCGAAATCGGAAGGGAGTCCTTTTCTGATCCGTTATTCATTAGATGCATAATCCGTCATGTTTACTGTAAATATTTTAAATCTGGCCTATACCGCTTGATTCCCCATCTTACTGGCTTTCGTATTGTCAAATTATCCTATCCTACACAATCAAGTAATCACTAGACATTAAATATTTGACATAGCAGAATATATTTGTGCTTGTACTGCGTTAATGATTCTATCTACGTTTTATGTCGCGTAACTACAGGTTTTGGGACCGCGGTGGCACAGTGGTTGAGGTGCTACAAATCGGAAGATCGCTGGTTCGATCCCAGCTGGTGTCATTAGAATTTTTCTTTGACATAGTCCTTCCGATCGCACTATGGCCCTGGGGTCGACTCAGCCTCTACCAGAAATGAGTACCAGGAGTATTTCCTGGGGGTAAAGGCGGCCGGTGCGTAAGGCTGACAACCTTATCACCAACCTATGCCGTTGTCATAAAATCTGGGAACCTTAACTTCCTGGAACCCTCTGGGCCACTCCAGGCCTGTAACGGGACTGCTTTACCTTTACCTTAGCTACAGGTTTTACTTCATTTCCTAAAGTTCAGTGTGAGCGAAATACGGAGCAGAAACTATAATTCGCTGCATTGAAACTAATTTAAATTTGTGCGATTATTCTTTGGAGACCCATAATAGAGCATTCTATGGAAATCCGTGGATTTGTTTTAGATTTGAATTCTTCTGAGTGGCAGAAAGAAAATCAAGTTATCACCATTGTTTGTACTGTACTCAGCTTTCACAAACTGCAAACGAGACACAAGTAAACAGGAAGACTTCAGTCAAAATGCTCGCACTGCGGAAACTTCAACTGGGTAATTCGGTTACACAAATAAACTTAAAACTTTTGACGACGAACTAAATATGCTGCCTGTGTTTGTCTTCAAGGTGGGGTGCCGTCAACTGAACCATATCACTAAACACTGTGTTAAAATATATAATACACGATGTTCGGTGTTGCAGCTGACTACATTCAGAAATAATAAACGTGGGTTGAGAATTGTGTCTTATAATGGCATTAATTATGTCTAGAAATACGCAGAACAAGCAGTTCCACAGAAAAGCATTTTAGCTCTTCTAAAACACAGAAATATAATTAACATTTTCCTTTTAACTATCTTTTCTTTCTGGCTGTGCATTTTCTTCAAAAAACAACCAAAACATTTCCAAGAATCGTAAATGTATTTCACAAGCAATAAATACACAAATAAACTCGAAGTGAACTGAAGAAGTCGTGCTATAGCCAGCAGCCTGGACACTACTCCAGCCTAACCACATCTAACCTCCAACCTACAGCAAACCAAGAACGAAACGACCATTGTGGTAATCAACATCATAGTCGCGAGCTCCTGATGATGGGCATAGTGGTTCCCGAAACATGTTGAGCCTATAAGAAGTACAATAAAATAATAAGTGGCATCTAGTTGGTTTTTTTATTCTTCAGTTATCACAATGATGAGCGGTCCAATAAACATCAGATTCAAATAAACTCGAGTTAGGCAAAGTACTTCTTGAGATAAATTTTATACGCTAACTTTATCCAAAAGAGTACAACATTAACTAATTACCAGTCGGCGTGTCGCCATATCACGTAAGACTCTAACCTTAACAAACAAAGCTGTTAAAGCCTCTAGGCACACATGAAAGCGGTCTTCTTAAAAATCTAAGAATCTCATAATCAGTTAAGAAATGCCCCGCCTTCTACGGATTCGAAACCCTGTAAATATTCACAACAGCACACCACCGGACCCTATAATGAGCCAGCTGGATCCATTCTTCATCACATTCATTCAAGAATCAATACATTTTTATTTCTGTATGAAACCTGGTCGCTTCATATTTCCTTTGGTTATCCATTTTTATTATAAGGAAACTTGTGGTCCGGGTAGCTCAGTCGCTATAGCGACTGAGCTACGGGCTGGACGGTCCGGGATCGAATCCCGGTGGGGACGAGATTTCCCGCCCGTCCAGACCTGCCCTGGAGCCCACCAAGCCTCCTGTAAAATGGGTCCCGGGGGTAAAGTGCGGCCAGGGCGTGCTGCTGACCACTCACCCCCTTCTAGTGTCGCGGTCATGGAAGAGTAGAGCTATACCTCTACCCACCCTCTGGGCCACACCGGGCCTGTAAAGGATCACTTTACCTTTACCTTTACCTTTTATCTTTATTATAATGTAACTACTAGCTGTAGCAAGACAGTGACAAGACGCCCTCTCCGTATGTCGTTCGGTAACATCGATGGTTTCACGAACAACCGGCTGAGAAACTCTTTATAGTCCTATGATACGGATTTTCTTTTCTTTCATGAATCAATATTGTCAACGGCTCATTAAATTCCAGTTCCTCCCCTGATTTTCTTGGATATTCTTAAGGTATTTTTCTAAACCAAAATTGCAAAACAGTGATAATAAAACATGGCGGTTTAATACGCCAACAAATATAGTGGGTGTTTATAAGCCATATAAACCATCAGAACCCACGTCTTGAAGTAAGATAACGTACATTCGATGACCATACTTTCAACCTGCGAATATGCGTTAGAGGAAACGATGGTTTGTTTCTTGCAGTTACGAGTTTAGAGAGCAATGATACTGTTTGCACTGTTCCTGACGTTGATAATACATCGATGTAGAAGTTTGCATACTTACAAACATTAAATATAGATATGTTAGAGTTTGAAGTAGAATATAATGCCCTTATTACAGCACTGTTTGTTTCGGGGATACCGGTATGTTTAACTGTAATTTAGGTAGTATAACATTAAACATTATTTTACATTTGTCCTGTAAACTTCTCGTGAACAACGCCTGTCCCCCTTCTCTGAGTAAAAAAAGGTAAATCAGTCCCATTACAGGTCCGAGGTGCGCAGAGGGTTCCAGGAATTTAAGGTTCCCAGATTACGTGACAATGGCCCAGGATGGTGGTAAGGTTGTCAGTCTTACACCACGGCCGTTTTTACTATCAGGAAATACTCCTGGTACTCATTTTTGTTAGAGGCTGAGTCGACCCCAGGGCCATAGTGCGATCGGAAGAATTATGTCAATGAAAAATTCCGATGACGCCATCTGGAATCGAACCAGCGACCTTCCGATTTGTAGCGAAGCACCTTAACCACTGCCTTCTCTGAGTACAGCCATCTTTAGTACGTGATCAGCCCACAAAGTTTCATGACATTGATTTATCCACGTTGCCAGCAGCTACTTCTTATTATAGGAACAGAAATTTTCTGTTGTTAGATTGTCCCCTTAGGGTCTGTCAGTGGTAAATCGATTGGGTGAATTCAATGTGAACTTTGGATTTTTCAGGCATGACGTTCCTACCTGAACAGAAACTCACATATGGCTTTTAAATCTTCTCCCAGTAGAACAATTTATTAAATTACGCTGTTATCAGGATGTGCCATTACCTTCGACCGTCCAATTATGTCCAGGTTTTCGACGCCTTCCAATAAAGTTTTGTGGGGAACTACGCGGTCTTCACCCCCTCCGTGTGGCCTATGAGCTTATGCACTGCTGTCGTACCTTCCTTCATTATGTTCCCTAATGGATTTGCTCGACAAATATAAGTTGTGGACTAGCATTGTGTATTGTTTTTCATCTTGCTCGCACTTCCTCTTTCTCATATCATGTTTTCAAATATCCTCTATCCATTTTCGTCTCATAGAATCAAGAATTCAGAGATATTAATATGAACGTATTTATGGAAACCCGCCCACAAACTGCTAATAGTTCCTGACAATATTTGGACCGTTTTATCGTTACATCCATCCGTGAGATTAATTGTGATAGACCTTTAAATGCTGTAACATTTTCCCGCCGCTCATTTTCATATTGCTCTCACTTCCACTTTTTGGCATCAAAATTGGCCTCTCTCTTTGACTTTCTCTTAAGAACTGTTACAGCCGTACAATTTTTAAGCGCTTTTCGCAAAACTGCGAAAAGCAACTATTAGCTTCGTTATGTCTGTCCGTCCGCCCGCATGAAACAGCTCGGCTCCTATTGGACGGATTTTCATGAAATGTGATATTTGAGTATTTTTCGAAAAACTGACGAAAAAATTCAAGTTCGTTAACCCTTATCCTGCCAATGTGGAGAATATGGTGAGCTACTAATAATGCCAGCAAATGGCATATGGAATTTAACTCGGCGTTTAAAGGGTTAAAATCGGACAAGAATAAATGGAGCTATGAATACCGATATACATTTTTCATAATATCTCGCTCAGTTCTTCTTAGAATGAGAAATGATTCTTACACAAGTTGTAGAGCAAATCAAAACACACTTTTTATGTTCAATAACCTGTTTTTCGAAAATATTGTCATTTATGAGATAATGTGGAAAAATGTCGTACAGCCCGACGCACCACAGATGACAGTATGGCGCATGCGCATTGCTTGCTGGATATCTAAGTCTAAAAGTACACACTCAGAATATGTACTACTTACTGCTTTACCACTGCAACAATGGTTGCACGAACGCGCCTTAATGTTACGCTATAGTTACTTTGCCTGTCTTGTTCATTTCCTTCGCGCGTGCTCCATGTCCTACAGTCTAATCTAATCTTCGCAGTAGCTTTAGTTGTGCACCACAAATTACACACATCTTCATTACATAATTTTCTGCATTACCTTGTTCTTCCATTTGCGTATATCTAAATATATTCCCTGACACTTACTGAATCTTCAGTTACCGAAGAAAATAACTTAAAATTTACTTATGTTCAGCATTGTCCGGTAGTTACTTGCATTGCTTGTTGGAGTTTGTGTCCCTATGTGGATATGAAGTAAAAGAACGCCTAAAGACTGCTTTCCGTTCTATAATACAGGGTAATGCTGTAGAGCAACGGTGACAATAGTTAATGCCTAACGTGTTTCATTTTTCTTCGCTCTGTTATAACCTGCCAGTCTCTTCATTCGGAAACATCATCTGTCACCGGTGTATGGTGAGATTAATGGTATGGTGTAATCTTAATATAGAATCCATCCAATATCCTTTTCGGAAGAGAAATAGCTGTTTTAACACAGACAGTCCCCGAATATTTTCAGGAAGAGGTGAATACGTTAAGAGGTTGGATGTGCTCTTATATATCAGAAGAAGCTGATGGTGGCATGGTGCGCTCGAGGGTTCCGAGGGGCCATATGTGCATTGCTTAGTAATTTACAGGCGTATGTGTCTGGCTACAAGGCAGCCTTGATATATTAATGATAATGATGATGATAATGACTGCTTACGTGTAAAGAACACTCGTGGAATGGTAGCTGGTAGCAGGAAGAGACTTACTCGTAAACTGTGCATCAAGACCTCTGTGTGCACCATAAATCGCGCATGGATTTATTTGGGAATGAACCTGGTATTCCGCTTTGAGAGTCTGACATCTGACCAGCTGATCATTACAACATGAACTCCTAGTGTGTATTGATAGGAAGGCGTGAAATGAATTATATGTGGATGAGGAAAGGGCAAGGTGGCTGGGTCTTGCGAGCGCGGTGATGAATTCTCGGGTACCAGAAAGGCGGGGAATTTCCTGACCAGCTGACGAATTATTAGCTGTAAAATGATTATTCTGCTCCGTGGGCTTATTGACTTAGTCATTTTACCAGCAGCGTGTTTGTAACAGTGTGTCATAAATTTTAAGTATGAAATTATAATAATTCTCAAGTTAGCGACATAACGTCATTCCACATGGTGTTCAACTTGAGTAACCACCGACAAGTTCTCAAAATCACCATGGTTGTATTATTAAGACACTGAACTTAAAAATGCTTAAATAAGAAGGCCTCGAGTAATATGTTGCATATAGAATTCCACTAATGTAATAATGTAAACAGCCAACTAGATGCAACAATAATAATTTTATTAATAATTTCAATCCGCTCAACATGTTTCGGGCGATAATTTCGTCCATCCTCAGGAGCACAAGACTGTGTTTACAGCTTGTGGTATAATGCACCGAAGAAGCTGCCTGCTGTTGACCAGGATGAGGTGCTTTATACCACAAGTTGTAAACACAGTCTAGTGCTCCTGAGGATGAGCGAAATTATCGCCCGAAACATGTTGAGCTGATTGAAATTATTAATAAAATTATTATTGTTGCATCTAGTTGGCTGTTTATATTATTGAACCAATTTCTTGTTAATCCAGAAGGAAAGTATTACATTCTCTGATACAAAGCTGCGTCAGATCCCGATGTTTCGAAGCAAGGTAGTGCCCTCATTCTGGGACCTATCAGTCCTTGTATGTAAGGATACCACATAGCCTCAAAACGCTGGTTGTATGATCACCCACTGATACCTCCTCATCTCACAGAAGAACAGAATCCTCAGCCACTACCCTGTAAAAGCCAAGAAACTGCCTGCTGGCAACATCGTCGATGCTTTATACCACAAGATGTAAACACAGTCTAGTGCTCCTGAGGATGGGCGAAATTATCGCCCGAAACATGTTGAGCTGATTGAAATTATAAATAAATTGTTATTGTTGCATCTAGTTGGTTGTTCATATTATTGTATCAGTGATGCACGGTCATACAAACATCAAGTTCCACTAATGTCTCCTGATTATTTTGCGTAATAGCTATGTTTGTACGTTAATAATGTGACGGAAGGTTCATGTACTGCGAGACTGTCGGTCTTTTTGGACGGGGCTTCGAATATATAGCAGACTTCCTTCCTTCGTAACCCAAATATTTAATGTCAGTCGCTTCGTGGGATTGTCTGTATTTAAAAATGGGAGACTGAGAGAACAACAACAGAGAAAAAAGACACTAAGTTTAAAACGTCTACATCATTAATACTCGTATACGCGGAATACTGCAGCAATGTGTCAGCCCTACGTAGTTCTTTTACCACAGAATTTCACAAGTACAATTCATTAAATGAAGTGCGATATTTTTAAAGCCTCTACAGATATGAAACGCAGCAAATTATGGCTACAATTTATTTCCGTAAATGTATAAGTTTCTATTGTCGATAAGGAAAAACTGATTAAATTTTTGGTATGTACTTTTAGAAAAAGCGTTTGACGGTATGATATTTTTTTTCTGTTTTGAGTCAAATAGTTCCCGTAATAAAGGTTACAAATCGTTCCCTGATAAGGGCTTTCTGTCCTTAATCACATCCTGTTGTTTCACTGGTTTCATTGTATGAAATTTTGCAGATACTTGTAGAGAATAGCTCCACGTTTTAAAACGAAAGAATATTTCATTCCTATTAACTCCTTTGTTTAAAAATCCTAATATAAACCTTATACATTCGTATAGAATTTTTTGTTTCAAAACTAATCCATCGTGTCATCTCTTCAGGCGTCTGAAAAATGGCAGAAGACTCGTGACCACAGTGAACGTCCAGTTCAGCAACCCTCATCATCGACCGCTACCACCGTATTTACTAGCTTAATGTCTCGCGGAATATTTTTTATTCCTCATACTTCGTGTGGAAATAGCGTCGCTGTTGATAGTGTTTTTGGTTCTTGATACCGTGTGGACGTGAGCTGTATTCACGACGTTACGGAAACAGTGTGTTTTTTTCGAACAGTCGACAACACACATCGCCTCCACACGTTTCAACGACTCGTAAATAGAATCACCATCGAAACACCGTGAAAGACAGGCGTAACATGCCCCCAAGAAGTATGATTTTATGGGCTATGCATGGCGTATTCTTGTGGCGTTACTCGAATAGATTGGTATAAGCTCATGGATTTACGAATGATGAAAACACACTCGTCCTCATGACAGTAGAATTTTCTTACATTTCTGGTTGCCGAATTGGGCAAACTGCATGTACATGCCCTTTGTATTCGGCTCTATTTGGGTTATTTATTTCTTGGTTAATAAGTATTAAATAGCTTATATGCTCCAGCGTCGTAAAATCGTCTGAGGAACAATTACAATCTGTATAATTAAATTCCGTGGTAACTCCAAATTACAAGGCCTGCATTGAGCACTTCATACGTGCTGAAAGAATTAGCTCACATTTTATGAAACGTAAAATTTCTGTTCCCGTGTTCGTAACAGCCAAGCATTGGACCCCGCCCGGAGCAATTTGGATCCTCTCCGCGCTCTCATATCCTAATCCTTTAACGCCCACGGTAACTCTCGCCATGTCGTCCAATCTTCACCTCCGTTTTCCATTTCTGTTAACACCCCTATCCTAATACGCGTCTTTTCAATCTTATTGTCAGTGTCACAGCATTAAGTGATGAATAAGTTAATGAAGTTCCTCTTATGTAATTTTCTTCTTTCTCCTACTACTGCTTCGTTCTTAGGTTCAAACAATCTTCTCTGCTCTCTTTCTCTAACATAGTTTCAATCCCTATTCTTCCCTTGCGAATAAAGACCAAGTTTCTTATCTATGAGACACAACGAATATAATTGTGTACTCTAATTATAGCGTACGTGTTTCGAACTTTGGGTTTTTATAATACGATCTGAAATATCAAAGTAAAATCAAACAGAAATCATCAGGTAAACTAAAATCAACCAACGAATCGTTGCTTTCTTTATCTGCTTGTAAGTTACTTAACAGCGGCCTTTTATTTGCAGAAGTTACCTGATGCCTCTGCACACAAAGATTGATAATAGTGGCGACGGATATTCATGAGTGACGATGTCACTATCTGGACAGTAAAGCGTCTATGGAACGTCAATGACGTCGAATTTGGAGTGTTGGTATTGTGACAAGTTACGTATTAAAATCAAAGTACAAAGAGAAACCTCGGTTACGTTGTCATTTTATCCAACACAAATCCACACATTTGCTGTCTAGGGATAGAACTCGGAGCTGCGAAATAAGAAGCCGGTGACTAACCGCCCAAGTATAGCGCAAGTATTGCTTTTCACCAAAGCGGAAGTTGAGGGAGGGGGGAAAAAAGAATAGTCCAGTAATTAGAGGTAAATTTACAAACTGTGGCGCTGTGTAACTTTCCTTCATGGAGCTGAGGACTGTGCTGGAAAGAGTTCACGGTAAAATACGGAAAGTTGTGAACCTATAGTTGAATAAAGAGAGACCAACTTGATGTCACTTGCTTTTTTATTTCATTATTTAATGCTCAACATGTTTCGGATGTTAATACATCCATCCTCAGGAGCTTGCGACTTATTTGATGAGTTAATGCATGGGTTGTATTGTTCTGGTGCGATGTGTGTTGGTGTTACGTTGTGGTGGTGTGGTATCCGTATGCAGGCTGAGGCAGTGCTTCAGCCTGCATACTGATACCACACCACCCCAGCCAAACCACAACGTAACACCAACACGCATCGTACCAGAGCAATACAACCCATGCATTAACTCATCAAATAAGTCGCAAGCTCCTGAGGATGGATGTATTAACATCCGAAACATGTTGAGCATTAAATAATGAAATAAAAAAGCAAGTGACATCAAGTTAGTCTCTCTTTATTCAACTATCAATATGATGCACGGTCCAATAAACGTAAGATTGTGAACCTATGTTTCTGAAAGTTTAAATTTAGTGCTGTGAAGGGATATTATCTATTGTGTCGGTCACTAAGATGTACGACATTTCAGAGTCTGACTGTTTCTTGGGTTACGTGTGGAAGGAAATTTTAACTGCCTTGTGTGCCCCATAATTAGTGTCTAGTTGTGTAAAACGGCTTTATTTTATATAAAGAATGAACATTATAGAGAAGAAAATATTTCCTCGACTTAAGGAGTTTCAGGTACTGGTAGCAGGTAACAACCGGCACAATTGACAGCGATTATTATTTTCAGCATTGAATATAATGCAGGACTTAGAACCGAATCAGGTCTTGGACGTCTGACCGCTCCACCCCATGACCGTTGCTCTTCTGTTGCGCATCACCATCGTTTAGGCTGTTAGTAAAACGGCCTTTTGAATAAACTGCAATCGTTTACGGACTAATGTACTAATTCTGTAATTATGGCATCTGTGTACTGCCGGGTATTATGCAGTTACAGAATCATCGTTATGTTATTGCTCTAATAGTATTGTGAGCAAGACATTATTTGTTGGTGTCAGTATGTCGTTGCCATAAAATCCATACGAAAAGCTAATCTCATTTTGTTACAAACTGTAGACAGAATATGGTGTCAGTTACGGGAAGTATTTTAATGGAAATCGCAGTGCTGGCCTTTGCATAAACATTTATGTCCCGTACCTCTAAGCTGCTATTTGTATGTTTATTTGGTCGAACTATCCTTTCCAGAGATTGTCAGTTTAACTAATAGAACACTCGTTGAAAATTTAACGGAAAATGTTGACAAATCCCATCTCTAGCTGTAGTTTCCATAGATAGTCATTATATTGTTCCACGCTGACACATTACACACCATTAGGGACACTAACTGATATCACGGTTTTAGTGAACAGCGTGCTGCGAAGTTTGGGTGTGCAGCAGACACCTTTGTAATTTAAAGGCTGTACTATTGTTGTTGCTGCTGTTACTGCAGCTACTGCTGCCGCTGCCGCCGCCGCCGCCACTGCT
>Ga0123352_10014455_pt1 | contig 12570 bp, 3 predicted proteins | sample TergutLab28metaG_FD_89700 | JGI IMG/M metagenome (GOLD analysis project Ga0123352, IMG submission 89700) | Labiotermes labralis P1 segment gut microbial communities from Petit-Saut dam, French Guiana - Lab288 P1 | ecosystem: Host-associated > Arthropoda: Insects > Digestive system > Gut ... | reverse complement strand
GGTTAATCCTAGGAATTTTATACTTTTTACAGTTGCAATGGTTTCATTGATGTGTAACATATGGATATTATTTCCATTATTTGCTTTAGCTTGAAATTGCAAGAAGTATGTTTTGGTATAATTTAACATTAATGAGTTGCTATGAGTATATATGCATAAGGCATGGTCATACTTATCTCTCTCTAGCTGTCTACTTGACAATCCATCTGCATATTTCAAGGTCATGTCTAACAATGCAAGGTGTACAGCAATTCTCACCCTAAAGTGAGGAAAACCAACACTGACTGAAATTCAAATTGAATTACTCATGAACATAAACTACTTAAGACCAAGGCCTATTTGATTGTTTTCACAAAATAAATATATTAAGACAGACTGTCTGTTGGCTACATTAGATAATAACTGTGAAAGAGAATTGTCCTAACAAAGTAATTCCTGAATTTTGTTGCTGGAAAAAAAAATTGATGAGGGGCTTCATGAATTTTACTCCTTGTGAAATATTATTAGGACATACATAACAAGAAGGATCAGGTGGGTATTAATGTAGCTCAATGGTAGAGGTGAAAGTGCTAAGAACTTTCTGTTAGGAAAATTTGAAGGAAAGAGATTATATGGAAGACCTAGTAATAGATGGGAAAATGATGTTAAAATGGGCTTTAAAGAAATAGGATTGTAGGTGTAACTGGATTTACCTGGCTCAAAGAAGGGACTGGTGGCTGGATCTTGCAAATATGGTGTTAACCTTTGGATTCCAAGAAATTTGGGAATTTACTGACCAGCTGAGCAACTAGCAATTTCTCAAGAGGAAGTCTGCTGCTTCTTGCAGTAAATTATAATGGAATACTAACCTGATAGGTGAAGAAGACTGGTTGCGCTTGCTAGACTTTTTGCTAGGAGCTGGGCTGGCTGGACTACTACGAGGGAGACGTGGTGAAGAGTATGGTGTAGGAGGAGGCAAAGATCTTGACTCTTCAAGTAACTCCCTACACTTCATCTTCGCTGTGAGGCTGTCGAAAGTTGGTAAGACATCTGCACCATGACACTGTGAAGAACTTGTTTCCCTCACTGCCAGCTTTTCACTCAACTCTGTCCCACTGTTTCCACTCAAATTCTTTCCTCCTTCCAAGGGTGGTACAAGATATGTTTTGGTTACTTTATGCAATGATACAGAAGTGAGAGGGATATGTTTTGATGTTACTGCTCTTTGATCTGTTTCTTGTGAATTTGAGGGCATAGAGGAAACAGAAATTAGTGGTGCTTGGTTCGGATGTTTGTTTTTTGCATGGGGTAATTCTGTGAGAATATTTTCATTTTTGGATGGAATCTGATTGGCAGTATTGTTTGCAGGGAAGATGTCACTGGAATCAAGACTTCTGCTCTTCCCACAATGTTTCAGTTTTAGTGGTCTGGAAGTACTACATACATTCCTGTCTTCAGCTCCACTGCTGCTCATGTCCTGAGTGTGTTGACCTTTATTCTTGTGTCTTCTTTGTTTATTCTTCCTATTTACCAACACCAGTCGTTTTGGTGCCTCCTTCCGAAGCATTAATAGTGCTATATCACTAGCGACAAGCTGTGCATCTACCAAATCCAGATATCCAACACTGCAGCTTCGAACCATGGAGTCTGCCAAACAAGCAGGAGGACGTGGTGCTATTGGGACGGTGGTAGGTGTTCGTTTCACACTTCCTCTATCTGGAGTAGGCAGTTCTCCTGGTGCACAGCCTCCATCTTCATCAATATAGAGAAGATCTTCGGGTTTTCCCATGCACCACTTTGAGCCTGAAACTACCATTTGGTTTCCACCAGGACTGGATTTGTTTGAACAATGTTTCTCCTTTCTTTTTCCCACAATGTGTGAATTATTATTGTTATTGTTCATTGGTTTCATAGGAGAAGTGGATGCACTGTGCAGAGTAGCATTAGTTGGAATAACAACTGCATCTGTACCTGTTATGCCCTCACTTGAACTATTATTATACAGTTGATGCAACTTATTACTGAAATTGATGTTTCCTTCATTATCGACCCTTTTCATAACCACATGCCTAAGATCTATATTATTCTGTTCTAACGTGCACAGATTTAGATTCAGGTTCAAACCGACAATGTTTCGATTCTGACTCTGCTGTTCTGCTAACACAGATTTCATCCTCTGTACATTACCTGCATGGTCACTGGATGTAGCAGTTGCCACTATAGTCTGTGAAGATGGGTTACGATCAATAAGAAATTCACTTGGGGCAACAGCATTCTTTGGTGACTGAAGTGTTGGAACAGAACCATCACACATTAGTGGGGAAATGTGGCGAGTTGTCTGAGTGGCACTGCCCCCTACAGAACCTGCAGTTGAAACACCACACCTCCCCATATACTGTGGTACACCACTTCCTATACTGCTGTATATGCTGCTTGCATTACTGTTCACCCCATTTCCCCCAACAGTGTACACCACAGTGTTTGATGTTGGTAAAACTTGTGAATTGGTGCAACTGTCTATGTAGTTTTTCACAGTGTTAGGTGAGGAACAAGAGGCAGAATTTGAACGTAATGACTCACAGTAATGCACCACATCTGTTAGTTCGACATATGGAAATTCTTCTTCATAAGATTCTGCTTTGGCAAGTGAAGGAACCAAAGTACTATTCACAGTTGTACTAGTTTCTGAAGTGACATGATGGTTTTCAGTGGTAGTGATGTATGATGTGGGAGGGATGTGTGAGGATTTCAGTTGTGGTTGTGCAGTAAATCTTCCTGTTGTAGAGCCTGGGACAGAGTGATGAGGCCTTGGAGTCATGGGGGCAATGGGTGGGGAAGTGTCTGGTTGCATTCTACCACCATCACCACCATGATCATCTTGTTGGAAAACTTCCTCTTCATCTTCAGAAAAAAGATTGGGGTTGAAGTTTGGGTCTGGGCCTGGTGGAAAATCATCTCGAAGCTCAGTCATCACCAGTGTCATTTGACGGGGCTGAAGGTGGAGGAGAGATGTTTTATATGTCACCTGGCCCAGATTGGCTGGAACGGATGAAGCCAAGCCATGAATCTTGAACTTTGTGCCCCATATATTGGACGTGACTTCAACAAGTCGAATGTGCTGTGGAAAGTAGTAGTAGTAGTAGTAGTAGTAGTAGTAATAACAACAACAACAACAACAACAATAATAAATCACTTTCATCATCGTAGTTTCTTGCAAGTTACTGTTTCTTATTTGTTGGTTTGTTTAACTTGAGTTAATCTAAAGCACAAGGTGACTGTAAATTGCAGAATATGAAGAGCATGAAATGAAATGAAATGAAAAGAAATGAAATAAGATGCCATATAAAGCAAAATTTTTCAAATCTGGTACCCCAAGATCAAAGGGCTTCTGGACACCACAATTTTCTGGATATATGACCATTACACACACACACACACATATATATATATATATAACACTTATGTCTTACTGCATATAGAAAGCTCATGGAGAGACCTAACCACTTAATTTGTCACATTATATACTGTCTTGTTTTCCCTGCCACAGTTTACATTCGCTTTTCATCACTATTTAGGTAACATGGCATAAAAAACAAATAATACACAAATAATTAGTGGGCAATCCCTCAAAATCGGCACTCGGCACTCAAGATTGATGGAACAGTGAAATATAATGGGCCTCTTAGTGTGTGATCTTTCTGGATCATCCAGTGCCACATACTGCAGCTCCTACTGCATCAGCTCCCAATGGGCCCAGCTGCCATTGACATCTTCTAATACACAGGTTTCCTGCAAGACTTCCAAGCTGACAACATAAAGTAGTGCCTTTACTCCTGATCATTAGTGCAGGACAATGAAGCAAGAAAATTTCTTCCATCTGTGAATGTGTCAAACTGTACTCCTACTTAAGACACCTAAATTTCTTGAGAAATAAAGTTACACTGTTTATTCCCTGTATGTTCAGAATGAAAAAAATCAACTGCCAAGCCAAGAAGTAGCATATTTTCTTCTTTTGTAAGTCATTGGTAGAAAAAAACTTTTACAACAGATTCCTCAGTATATCAGTTTTCCAGCATAACTCACTTCTGGCAATGTGTCAACATAGGCAAGGTCGTCCTGCTCCCCATCAGCACCAACACCCATTCCCCGATCAACTCCTCCATTGTGTGATTTGTTTCGCCTTCGTTTACGTCTCTGTACCCTGGGACTGCCACAACCATCTTCACGCTCTGTATCAGATGTGTCACTGGCAGCATTCTGAGACGAGCCACTGCTCTTCGCCGAATCAGTAGAGTCAACAGCTAATGCTAATTCTAAAAGTGAGAAATCAGAATTGTTTTACAGCCTGCACTGATGGCTTGCCTGAATTGTGTAATCAAAATAAAACATAAATTTCAGTGGTCACAATCAAAGGCACTGCATAATAATAGAATAAATCAGTTTCTTATATTCCAAACCTGTGACCAGATGGTAACCAGAAAGACCAAAGGCTGGTTCAGTAATACTTTGACCCTTTCCAAGTTTTGTTCACCCTGTAGCCATGTACATACGGCTATTCAGTCATGCCTTGTCCTCCTTTAAAGTATGAAACAAATAGTTGGCTCAGCATTTACATTTTAGATTTGTAAGAGTCAAGTATGGTGATAGATAATAATGTTTCACAGGAACCAGACATTTCCATATTCAGGTAACGTATACAATATTAAATGTATATTTTCTACAGAAATAGAATCTTTCAAAGGTATAATTTTATTAAAATGCAAACAGATATTAAACAAGTAAGCAAACTCTGCGCAAGAGTTAACATGTCAGTTTTTGATTCCACACATGTGCTTCAAGGGTGGTTAGAGGTGTTCTATCTGCCCAGGGAAACTTGCCATATCACTGGTAATAACCACTTAGTGTTTCACAGGTTACACTAACCTGTCAAACTAACTGTAACTAACTAACTAACTAATCATTTCACTTTCTTTAAACCTAATTATGTTTGAAATATTAAAAAAAAATAGAGTTATTAAAAAACAGTAAACAGATTTGGATCTGAAAATTCATCTCTCACTCTTGGGGACAAATGAAAATTAAAGGTGTTTGAGAAAAATCTTGACCAGAATATAAGAAAGTTGAAGGAAGAGAATGATGGAGCAATGTGTGTAATAAAGAGCTAAATTTGTATTCTTTACTAGATTTTTTTGGGATGACTGACATAAGAAAGATAAGACAGGGTAGGTCAGACATATAGCATTTACTGGAACATATGACATGCACAAATAATTTTAGGTGGACACTTTATGTATAGGTGGGAAGAGAGTAATAAATTTGCTCTCAACCCTTTCACTGCTGAGTAACTAGTTACTGACCACACCCCCATGTGTTTGTATGTTTTTGCAATTTTCTTTAAATGTAGAAAAAATGAAAATACTAAAAATAAACAATAATTGCTCTATATTTTAGAAAATGGTTGGCAAAAACTTATGGAGACCATGTTTGCTATTTCTGTGATGGCCTAGGTTTATGCAGTAGTTTATAAATCTGCAGATCGCATACAAATCAGTGGAGAGTTCCCACTTGAATTTCGTCATGTTCACAATAGCATTCAGAAATATAGTGTGGAAAACTTATTTCTAAACTCACAGTTGTAATGATATGTGAACACCATGAATGCCATAATACAGGTGCCCATAATATTACAGACTCAACAGCAATTATCACCTAAGAGTGTGCAATGGATTTAACTGGCTCCAGGCACAATCTAGCAGTGGGTTATTTTGTGAATAAAGTAATGAAATTTTGAGTTCCATGTGAAGGAGGAAATTTTCTCGTCCATCTACATGATTTTTAGATTCTCAGCAATACTAATTTATATTCAGTTATTAAATTGATTAATGTTATATCCTAAATAACAAAGATGTTTTATGAGGGAGAATACTTACCATCAAGTTGAGGATCAAAGATGACAAACTCAGGCCTAATCTTACTAGTGCGCTTGCCCTTGAGAAGAGGAACAAGTCCACCAAGATACTCAAGGTAGAGTGTGTAGCAAGTCCCTGAGCTCAGGTTGGAATCATCATCATGACGGATCATGGTACAGTGAAGTCTAACACTGCCTGCAGGTGGTCGTGAAACAAACTCACGTAGCGCTGATGAGTCAGGAACACAACACTGCAAGGAGGCAGTAAAAATTCACTGTCTTTTTCTGAACATATGCAGTGCAATTAAAACTCTTACCTTCACAGCCTAATGCACAGTATTGAAATTAAATATTTTAAAGTATAGGCTGTAAATTTTGATTATAATATGGGAAGGTGTTTTTACATATTCTTCAAGAAGAGTTCTTAGTGAGACTAAAAGGCCATTCACAAACACATAAATATAGGCAAAATGATTTACGTGCATCTGTATCTGTGTTTGTGTGTGTGTGTGTTGTGTGCGCGTGCGTGCGCGCGTGCGTGCGCGCGCATGTGTATTTTGAGCTTAATATGTAAGTAATCTAAAAAGCCAATTAGTAAATACTTACGCAGAAAAATAGATAAAGTATTCCTTAATTTTAATTCAATGACAAACTAAAAGAACAAAATAGGAAACAGGGTGTATAATTCATACATACCCTGATGGTTTGCGCAAACAGATTAGAGATGAGGGCCTTGATCCGAGGAGGAAGGGGTAGGGCAGCAACTTGGTTTTCACCACCCTTTAGTTGTGAGTGAATGCGCAGACGACACATGAGTTGCAGAGATGCCACTCGTCGTGACACCCAAGCAATGTGCACCTGACACCCAGTTGCAATGAACAGCCGTTTGTCATTGTGGCCCCATGTCAATGCTGTCACTGGAGACTGTAATATAATGATATTTCATTACAGGCAAGTATAACCATAATGTGAATTCTTTCAAAACGCTGAATTGTAACTTGCACATGTACATTACCTCCAATTAATATTTTACAACTGTCATAATTACAGATCATCAACAATATGTGTGTGTGTGTTAGTATTATGCAAATTTCATAAGAGACCATAAAGGTCCCAATATCTTGCTTCTGAAGATGAGGTTCTATTTCTCTGATTGAGCAAGTGGTGTCACTCCATGGATTAGCACAGGTTGAATAAAATCAGACTTATTTCACAATTTATAAACACATTATATAAGATAAGAGATATGGGAACTGACACTTCCTCATAATTCATATGTTGCTAACAAAACAAGCACTATTATCTCAGTTTCAAAAAAGAATCATTATCTCGTCCAATTGTCTTCATAACAATATAAATGACCTGCTCAACTTTCGCCCAGAAACATCCATCTCTAATTTCATTATCTCTGGTAACAAAAAGCTTAATCTGTAGTTAATTTACAATGTAATAATACAAGCTTAGCATAACTTGAATCCTCTTAAAAATATACTTCTACAGATTCAATAAAAGTGTCAAGTAGCCTACATCTGCCCACTTCATGAAGACAGATATAAATGACAAGTAGCCCAATGAACAGTGGAGTGAGGTTATGGGATTTACCACACTGATGTGCCACCATTATTTGTTTTCCATTAGGATATTTAAAATTCAGAATAAACAGCGTCACAATGTGTTGAGTCATGCAGTTTTGTCATCTCATTGATTCACTAGTCTTATGCATGATAACGATTCTCCATTATAGCTAGTATGGGGTACCACCTTTTAGAACCTGGGATTCAAACCTCACAACTATAAAAGAAATAACCATAAAAATTATAACAACCATCAATGTGAAGGGAAGTAGACTCATGAGAGATCTATGTGAAGATGGGAGGGGGGATAGCATTAATAGGATATAAAAGAAATAGGGTAGAGGGGGTTGGATTGGCTACAAATGGATGAGGATAGGGAAAAATTGTGGGTCCTTATAAATAGAGTAAGGAAATTTTTGGTTCTATTAAGTTGGGGAGTTTCTTGGTAATATGAGTACCAATTAGCTTCTGTAGAAGAACCTGGCTTCACGGAGTTTGTTGGTTGATCTATTATGGTAGTCATTAATCTCAGAAACAGACCTGTGTGTAGGGAATTGTTGTTGAATAGAGGAGTACACCAGTGTCAGAATAAAACTTTAGCACATTGGTGTATTCTACTGTGGGCGCAGAAGCCATTTTGGATTCTGGGGATGACTGCTGAATTCCAGCAGAGTTAGAAACTGTCTGCTGCATGGTGCCAGCTACAGCCAGGAGCTCACGGGAATTGCTCCACTCTAGGCACAGTGGCCCACACAATCCAGTGTGCACTTGGATTGGTGAAACATCATCAAAACTCTTCATTAAGAAGATATAGCCATTCTGCAGGCACACTGCTAAGATGTAGATGCGGTCATCTAGAAAGAAAAACAGCAACTCTGCAATGAAGACAGTAAACAATAAAAGGTGCCAATCCTTGTATTAGTATATTGACAGTACTATCTGACATGTTAAAAAGTGCTAGAGTTTGAATTAAAGTGCAAACAACAATGTTAATATCTGTACAGCAATATCTGCTACTGACAGTGGGTAACCGTCATAAGTCCAATATAACAAACAGTTTACATTGAAATTTCAACTATCTTAAAGGCACCAAGTTTGATAAACTCACTGTGTACTCTACTGCAGAATAGTAAATTTTGATCAATTATACATGGCAGATTCAGAAGTAACTTATTTACTGTCGCTGTCATTTACTAAAATGGTAGTTGGTGGATGCATTTTATATGAGTATGGAGCACTGGTGGAATAATACTGTCAAGAGAAAACCAAAGTAATACTCAGAGAAAAAATCTGTCCCAGTGTATGTCTATCTTAAATCCCACATGAACTAGGCTATACTTGAAACAAGGCCTCCACATCAGAAGGCTAATTATTAACCACCACAGCAATTGCATGGCCAATAAACAACACACATAATTAAATGAACAAAATGATATTTTTTTGATAATTAAAATCTTAGTACTTTAATTTTAGAAATGGAACACAATTTTTAGTCTTTAATCCACTTTATTATGGTTAATTGCCTGTCCTAAATATATGTGTATTTTTTATATGTTTGTGAGTTTCTTGCATGTTACAAGTCACAAATGTCACATTTCTTATCAAGTGGGTTGCAGGTTTGAGATTTGTAGGTAGCAAAGGGATATGTACCGAAATTTTTTTCAATTGTGTTCAGTACCAGTCTGAACACAGTTTATAACAAAATTACCCATATGAGGAGATGCACAACTGCTGGTTAGTTTTGTTCTTTCCTGCAAAAGTGAACACTCTAAATGAACCTGAAGCAGAGGTTATGTTTGACCATCTTTCTCATATCACGTCCAAAGAATGTCATGAAATTTCAAACCAATAACTGAAAACCCAGAAATGAAACTTTGTGGTCATAACGGAAAAGCAAAAGTTGAAGGTATCACACATTCTTTTTATACATAAAACAGCTTTAAATCAGCAACTGTTTGAAGCAGTAAATATGGGATGTAAAAATATACACATTTTATATTTTGCATTTATATAACAAGAAGTTTGTGAGAAATAGGATAAAAATCCTTGTTCATAATTAAAGATACACCCTGTAACATTAAATGTTTACAAGAAATTCAACCTACCATGACATACTTGAGATTCATGTTATGGTACAAAGTTTGAAAAATGCTGCAGTGTTACATAGCACAAATTATGAGGTTTGTTTATTTACTTTCTGACAGAAATGTTCATTATAATCAAGAACATTCTCAGAAGGCATCTGCAGGACTGAGCAAATATTGATATGAAATGAATATGTTCTAGAAATAAACCAAAAAGAACCAGTAATAAATATACCTGCAGGAGGGGTGTACTGCCCCACCACATGTTCTGTTTCATCTCCTTCCTCCATCTTGAACTTCTCACAAGACCAGGCCATCATTGTGATTCCCACATCATTACTCAACTGCACTTGGGACACCATGGCCCCATGCACATCCATCACAATGATCTGCCCTGCTGTTGTTCCTAAGTACACCTACACAAATTAACAAAGTAACGACAAACATAAACATGTAACATGTCACAATCTAGTAATTTGTTCCCATGCTTAAAACTGTTCAGCATGACACTCTGACAAGGCAAAAATCAATCTCACTGAAAGCAGAATGCAAACAATTGATGCTTTTTTTATTTACAGTTACCTGCAGTACAGAATCACTTATCCAAATAGTTTGTGGGTGGATATAATATGAATTACTGACCTGTTCTTATATTTCAACAACAATGGGACCATGCAGCATAAATTATTATCAAAACCAATGGGAGACATGGTTTAGATTGTCAATATATTGAACTGGACAGGATAATTTATTGGAAGTAATAAACTATTTTAGTTTATTCTTGATATAATATGCATGTAAGCGTACATACACACTCCTGCATGCACCAGCATGTGTGCACATGTATCATAATTGAATATAGTAAGTAGGAAAGAACTGTTTGAAATATTTTTTTTAAGAAAATTTGTGTTATTTTTAACAGGATCAGCTTTTGCCACCCTCCAATCCCCACTTTCCCCTCTCTACCCCAGTGTGATTTAAAAATGCTTCAGATAGACCCTATAAACAACAACTCTAGCAAACACCTCATGCATTGCAGAGTGACCAGGGTATGTCAGTGAAAGGAGGACACTATGATACATTGCCAAGTAGCTGTTTCCTCCTGCCATCTACTCTAGATATACCTAACTTCTATCATTTGACCAACATGATATAAAATTTGGATGTAGAGTGCCTAAATTTTCTAGTGGAAATGGATTTTTCATTTATCACATAATACATCAGTGCAAAATAAATGTGTTGTGTCCAGTAACTGGACTCAGGACAGTAATAACACAGGAAGCAAATGGATAAAGTTGACTTACGTCTCATTGAGTGCTTTCATGGCAAAGGCATCAATTTGTGCATGTTTAATCAGAATGGTACCTCAGTATTTTAACGTAACACTATGTAGCTAAATTAGAAGAGTACTTAGCTGGACCACACTGCACTTACTTGCTGGTCATCAGGCGTCCATATACCACACGTGATGGTGGAGTCCAGTGTGAGCATGGATGACCAATAACGTTGTCCAGCCACTGAACCAACCAATACAAAACCATCCTGCAAAATGGAAAACTTTAAATCAAAGTACAAATTATGAACACAGCTTAATTTACACATTACTGACCAAGGAGAATATACCAGGCATAGCAGGATACCAACAGGAGTGGAAAGATCTCTACCAATTTAGGATACAAATGTTGTACAAATGTTGTTTGTTGCAATCTTGCATACTTCTCTGGTGTCAGTGTTCATTTATTGTCGACATAGCATCAGTTTTTGCAGTTTCAAAGCAAGTCACATTACAGATAAAGTGGACACAAAAAAGTACTGGTGTATTAGAGATGAACAAAACTGAATAAATGATGATAGGATACAATATATTTTCAGTTGCACTGAACCACCGCCCACGTCACTACTGCGTTATTACGTTTCATACTACTTTGCCAGTAAGAACATCATAAGAATAATAGAAATGGCCCCATTGTATGACAGGATTAACATAATACCAATAAAATAATCCATGACATATCTAACTACAATTTCCACAGAAAACTGATAAATTGACCCTTTCTGTTATACCCCTAGAGAGATATTATGATATCACAATTTGATTGAATATTCAATCCGTGAACTGAAAGTTTTCCCATGAGACAATGTGATAAAATGTACTTGGCAAAGTATACCTCTGTAATGTTACCCAAAGCATAGGTGCCTATTGACTATTTCATAAATTAGCACTAATTAACTGAGTATTCACCAAGAATTTGGAACATTTGTATGAGACGGCTTGGTATTCATTATCAGCCAAGTGCAACACTGCAATGCCATTTCCTTTGGTCAAAACTTCCTTCCTGCATATTCTCAATCTCTATTCTCATATCAAGGTGACAGACAAATTCTCATATGACTAAAATAAAATTATTTTGTATACAGTATTCTAATTTTGGGTTTTAGATCGGTGTCATATAGATAAAAAGATTATGTTAAGAGTGACATCTTTAAATGTGTTTGTTGTTACACCCCCTTCTACAATGCTCAGCCACTGATCATGAGCACATACCAACTACCACGAACCAGTTGCCTCTACCACTACATTAGTGATCACTTAATCTTCACTTGCATTGTACAAGGGCTGTAATTTTGGCCCAACATGAACAGAAGCAACTGATGACAGCAGAATTTGCACAATACAGTGACAGCTGCATACTACACGGCCATCATATCTAACTAAATCCATGTAGCAGAGTCCTTCACGAGAAGCTAGTAGTTCCCCAGCTCAAGAAATTACTCACATGTTTTGGAACCTGCAGGTTAATGACCATCACTACAACCCATTACTTAACTGTATACAGTAAAATGTCGCTGTAACGAACGCCAGTATAACGAAATGTTCAGAATTGCGAAATTATTTTTAGGGCCCTTCCCTTTTCCCTATTTAATGTGTGTTAAAACATTTCATTTTAACGAATTTAGAACTTTCAGTATAACGAATTAAAATTTTGCCTTTTGCATATGTTTAACTTTATTTTTTTCAAAATAT
>Ga0123352_10014453_pt1 | contig 12571 bp, 13 predicted proteins | sample TergutLab28metaG_FD_89700 | JGI IMG/M metagenome (GOLD analysis project Ga0123352, IMG submission 89700) | Labiotermes labralis P1 segment gut microbial communities from Petit-Saut dam, French Guiana - Lab288 P1 | ecosystem: Host-associated > Arthropoda: Insects > Digestive system > Gut ... | reverse complement strand
TGAGGAGAAAATATATTTTTTTTGGGGGCTCCGCCCCCCCCCCCAGCTCTTTTCAGATGAATTATGAAGACATTCTTGTCTTATAAACAGGCAAATACATCATGAGTTGTTGGTGAATGATAATAGAGGAAGTGTACTGCCTCTTTGAGGGTGGTGCATATATAAAATACGAGGGAGAGTCAAATGAAAACCTTAAAAGTGTGATAAAAATTCGAAACACAGCTCGATTGTCTTGTAAGTTGACAACAATGATATTCATGGTTTGAAGAGTGGCCGACAGGTGGCAGTACGCTGCAGGAATGCAACATGATGGTGCAGTAGTAGTGTAAAGGTGGTGGCCCTGCTTGCAACATGCATCAAAGAAGAACAGCATTCTGTCATCCATTTTTTAAGTCGTGAAGGGGTGAAACCCATTTAAATTCATTGACGAATGAAAGTTCAGTATGTTGATGCATGTCTGTCACTACAGCAAGTGTACGAGTGGAATAGGAAGTTCATGAATGGCATTAATTCTGTTATCCTCGACCTGGTCAGGCACACCGAGTAGTGACACCAGAGGGCATTGCAGTGGTTGAAGCCGTCGCGAAGGAAAATCACGGCGTAACACTGAACTTGTATGGAATGCAATAGGGACTACATAGAAAAATGAAGACATTGTGTACCTTTTATGTTCAGTAAATAACGAGATAAAAAAATATTTAAAGTTTTCATTTGACTCACCCTCGTACTTACCTAACATTCATACTTAAGTGATAAGCCGCCAAGAGTACACTCCCTTTTATAAAACTGGTTTCACTTTTGAACTGCTGCGTTTTATAGCCAGCGTACTTGTTTATTCACAGGTTATCTACCTGCAGACGGCGACCAAATGCATGGTGTGTGAAGAAGGCAACCGTAGCGTTACGTTAGCTCCTTGCAATCATTATGTGTTGTGTAGTAATTGTGCTTCGACACAGAAAGAGTGTCCCTATTGTCAGATCCCTATAGTAGCTCAGACTTCAAGCATGCCTTTATAATAAGACACGTGGTAGGTGTGTACTATTCCATTACCATACTCACTTTGCATTATAAACTTATTATATCACATTACTGCATAATCATAGACCAAATGAAGTTTGTAAGTAAGTAAGAAATGACCTGTGGGTTTTTCTTGTATCGAACTACTGTTTTATTCATAGGCATAAAATGCCATGCCAGGACTCGGGTTGGATATAGAGAGCACTGCTTTGTGTAGAGTTGCATCATTTCATAAAAAAAAGGAAACTTCAATAAAACATTGTAATTTCTGACTGAGGGGATCAAACATTTTGACATTGGGTGATAATATCACACTCGCAGCATGGAAATGAATACATTTTTCCTCTGCCCTTTAATTGGCAGTATCTCTTAGTGTAATGTCTTCCTCACCTTTTATATGTGGATTGAATGAATGGGACTGGCAACACTGCTGTTGAACTTGCAGAACACGTTTGAAGTGACCGTTTGTGCAGCGTGTAACTTGCAGACCATGTTTCAGATATATGCTGTCATTGTCTTGCCCTGTGAGACAATGCAGAGCACGTGTCAAATCACGACAGTCAGCGTCTCGTAACATTGCACCCTAACGTGTCTACAGACTTGAAATATCGCTCCTGGATCAAAGTACAGGCGGTATGTGGTAATAGTACTCAGAATTGTTGGTGTGGTCTGCAGGAAATACGGTGACAGTGGGTTGGTGTACCAGACACTCATGTGGTGGGTTGAAGGATTTTGCCAGTGTCAGGATTCTGCTGAGCACAATCGACACCTAGGTTGGCTGTCATCACAGATGAAGATGTTCATCTCACAGAATCACTGCTGGAAGTGGAGAGGTGTTGGGAGATGTGCCGGTTGTCTGCGGACATTTTGGTGATTGCATTGTTTGGAAAATTGGTAAAGACATCATTGGGATGCAAAGAAACTGCGTTCTGTTGGGTTCGTCATCACTTACCAAAGTGCAGAAGTGACATGTACACTGTAGGAACCTCAACCATGAATAGGACCAAAGTGAAGGTACACCCATTGCCCTTGTTGTAGGATGGCACCATCTATACTATAAGCGATAGTTAGTGACACAAAGTTTCATCAGATGTGGACAGCCTGGATGTTACCGTTTGTTTGACTCTTATTGTATTTCAGGCTGTTAAGCCCATTCTCAAGTTGCATCAAGGGCTACAATACCAGTAATGCATCACCTTGTGGCACCATTCAAGGCTGGGGCTATCAGTAGCATATACTTGCATAATTACACTTTAGGCCCAGCATGATACAGTTTTTCACAGCTCACTGATGTTGCACACACTGACATGACTTGTCAAGTTTTCTGCAGCCAGTTGGCACATTGTCTATTGCATGTTCACTTAAAGCATTGACTTCACAAGCTGAACCTGCCCTTCTGGGATGGTGGGTCATCTTACACTTTGTTGTCCTCAGTTGCATCGGGACCCTGGCAAAATACTTGTGTTCTCCATGTAACAGTTTGTTTTGATGTACTGTTGACTGTGCTTCCTGCAGACCATACGAACACAACCTCACATTGTGACCAAGTGCCACTTCTTTTGATCCAGGAGTTTTGGGATTCGGTATTAGATGGACATGTACTTGAAGGGGTTCAGAATTTTAGATATTTAGGTGCGTTGAAGAATTCACAAAGTGAAGAAATCAAATCAAGAATTGCTGCATAAACAGATGTTTCTAGAGTCTAGGACAAATATTTAGGTGTAGAGCTCTAAGTAGAGCAGTTAAAATATATAAAACAATGGTGACATTAGTTGTAGCGTGTAGAAGGGAAACATGTCCTGTGACAGGGATGGATTTGAAAAGACTAAATACTTGGGAGGGGAAAATATTGAGGAGGATATGTCATTGGAATTTTTCATTGACATAATCCTTCCAGCCGCACTGTGGCCCTGGGGTTGACTCAACCTCTAACCGAAATGAGTACTGGGTATATTTCCTGGGGGGTAAAGGCGGCTGGTGTGTAGGGCTGATGACCTTACCAACTTCATGTGCCGATTGTCTTGTAATCTGTGAGCCTCAACTGCCTCGAACCCACAGGGCTTGTCCAGGCCTTTAATGGGATTGCTTTATATATGGGCTAGTGGTAGAAGAAGGAACATGGAGAATAAGGACTGATCAGGAAATGTGGAAGCTGCATAAAGATTTAGATGTAGTAGGGGACATTCAATAGAAAAGACTGGAATCAACAGGGCGGCTAGTAAGAATGGATCGTGGAAGGGTAGTTACAAAAGTATTTGAGAGGAAACAGAGGAAGAAGAAAAGGAATGGGAAGACCTAGATTGAGATGGAAGATATTGGAAAGGATCTGTGGAGAAAAAGGTTAAAAGACAGTGACAGAAAGCGGTGGACAAAGAAGAATGGGCGTGTGTAACTAAGGGGGCAAGACTGTCGAAGAGCTGTATCACTGGTGATTTGGTGAGTGAGTGAAGGGTTCAATTTCATAAACATGGTGGCTTGTGTGCTGTGCGATGCTGACTCTTGAGGTTCATTTTATGGCGGCTGTACTGCCTTACAAGTGCAACGTTAAAGCATACATCTGGGATGTGGTCTGCAAGCTGTATTTAAAAATGTTCTGTACATTTGATAGTGTAGTTGCCATTACTTTCCACTCAGCCCATGTATCTATTCACGTCTCATCCCACATACACACCTACATTATTTGTAATGAATACAGTCGTATGATTGGCCGTTATGTGGGAAGAGGAAGATGTGAGCACAAGTAATGGCTTAACAGAAAGACACAGCAGTGCTTGTTTGAAAAAAGAGAAGTTTTAAACATAGTATAGTTTACCCTTATAATTATAAGGAGAAATGTCATTAAAATTATTTACTGGACATAATGAATCAAACTCAGTTTTGTGTTTCTGGGAGGGGATTCAAAAATCTACATCATGAATTCTTTGTACTACAAATTAAAAAGATATTCACCTTTACATGGGTTTGGGGTAGGCTTTAGTGTTTTAAGTCTTGGTTGTGGGCAGTTGTGTTTCTTACCCTGAATGATTTTAAATTAACTTTGAAGTTGCAGTTGGTTATTTTATATGACTGGAATTCTTTAGAGAGTTTATATCTCGTGTCCATGCTTTAAAGAAGGTTTTTTGTGAACTTTTTTTGTATTTGGAACCTGTTTACTTTATGCTTTGTTAGATTGTGTGTCTTTTTCTGTACTTACACTACCTTCTCTTCTGTTTTACTCTTTGTGTTCTGATCTCTGTCAGGTCGGAAGAGAATAAGTAGCCCTTGCAGAGATGAAATATAGATGTGGCAGTGAAAATATGCAGGTTTCTATAAAGGAGTGTTTTGTGATACAGGATTCAGTTTGCATTTTGTTTTCGCAGCATGAGCATAAGATAAGTTCATTCAGGTTGTGGTCTTTGTTGGCAGATAAAGACAATTCAGAAGAGCCTGTTGCTTTAATCTCTACCTTTGTCTTGAATATGGAGGCAGCAGGTTCTTCTGAAATGCTGCCAACCACCTTCAAGAGTAATTAGTGTTGTTGACTGGTAGACCACAGGGTTGTGGAAACCTCAGGTTTAAAAGAACCTCATGTTGCAGTGGCCCTCCAAAATCGTGCCAAACTCAACGTGATTGTGAAATTGTTAAAAATTGTTGAAGTTAGGATGCCAACACCCCAAGATGTTCAGAAAAAAGGCAGTAAAATTCTAAAACTACCGCCGGTTAGCAATTGTTTTACATTAGCAATGACAAATAAATTGGTTGTCATCATAAATAGTCTTAAAGTACCAAAAATTAAGAAAATTTTACTATCTGAAATGAAATTTATTGTACCAAATTACAGCTGCTTCCAGAACCCCTGACTAGGGGGCTATTGCCCCCAGATCCCCATTCTCTCTGTCCTCTGTCCCAGCTGAATTTGTTGAAACCCCCCCCTGAACAAAATTCCTGCTTATGCCACTGTTATGTGGTATTGTTGTCTAATAACTGCTCTTATTATACTGTTCATGATCATTCTGATGTCAGTGACATTAATAATGACAGCAATGCTGATTCTGCCTGTAGGACCCTACAAACTGAACCCTGTCATTTTGTGGATCTGTATTCAAAGTTCCAGCTGTCAGAAGAGCTAAAGTGTGGATATGTAAGGAAATATTTATGGAACTGTCAGTATGTCTTGCCCTGCAATTCTTCTGCTTTGATCAGTACAGTTTTGTATTTTACGTTTATTTAAAATGTGAACCTTTGTAATGGATATTAAAATTCTGTTAAAGTATATTTCTGATCACATACTTTTCTCTTTATTCCAACTGCAGTCTTACAAAGCTGGTGCTGACAATCCCTTGAGGCATTTGGCCAAGCTTTGTGTCGTGAGGGAATTCCCGTTTTGTCCGCGGGTATGACGTGTTGGCGTAATGTTTTACTCGCTGAAAAGTGAATAATAATTGTTTACTGATGTTCATGCAGTTGACATTCTGTGTGCTGTTACGAGCCAAGTATTTTTACATTGCTTTAGTGTGAATGATGTACACAAATCTGTGACTGATACAGCAGTGTAAGCTTTTTTGCAAGCACACATGTGCACAGGTAGAACAGTCTCTTCACACCGAGTCAGGCTGACCAATAATAATAGTTGGTTGTGCTGTCAGAAAATCGTTTTGTACTGCAATTTTTTTGGTCCAGTTTTGCACGTTTGCTGTAAAACTGGTTCAGTTTTTTAAGTGTTTCAGAAGAATGAATTGTGGAACTCGCATTCTCCCAGGTTACCGAATGTGTATGGTAGGATATCATGAGGCAAAGCTTGGTACATTCTTCTTCTAAAATGTTAACATGCATTACATATTTATGAAAATGTAAAGTAGTTTAACAAGAATTGATATGGAGTGTTGTGAAAATACATTCAAATCTCAGTATGTTGAAATCATGTGGTGATAAGGTTGTAGTTGTTATATTTAATTAACATGGATTCCATTAAAAATGTCAGAGTGATAAGTACATATAAAAAAAACCAAAAAGAGACTACATAAAAGAGGCCATTTCTCAATAAACTCTTCGTGAACTTCACTGCTCTTTTTCGTACGCAGTCTGGAATATCCCTGTTCATTAGGAAGTGCTGCAGACTTCGCACGTTGTTGGCTGCCTTTGTGATTGTCGTGACAAATTACATGGGTATTGCCTGTGACAGTATGTGAAAGGATTGGGGCTGCAGATGTTGGCACGGCAATTTAGTTGTGTGGCTGCGTAAAGATTGCCTCTTAACACCCGTTAATGTGAGTTGATGTGAGTTGCGTGGCCATTGATCAGGCTGTCAAATCGAAAGCTGAAACTGTTTGTATTGTCGTGTGTCGTTTCATTTCGGTCAACAAATAATGATGATTGGGCTGGTGAATATGGTTATGTTGTTCCCTGCCATCATTACTGAGTTTTGTTAATTAGCAGTCAAGTAGACAGTGCACAGGATAGTTGAAACAGTTCAGAGAGAGAGGCAGTGTTGTGACAGCACTAAAATCAAATGGATCGAACGAGTCAGCAGTGAGTTGTTTCGAAATACTCGCCAATTGATAGCATCAGAACAGAGTTTGTCTTTGCAGTTTTGGTCATGTAGCTAATTGATGAGTCAACACAAGTGCACCTTAAGTGATACTGTTCTGCAGCAGCAGGGTGGAATGCTTTGCTTGGCTGGCATTTGGATTGCAGTGGAGACATGACGGTATATTGTGGGGTGTAACGCATGGAATTTCTACCGTGCAATGTCATGGCTGTTGCAGTTCTCTGTAATGAGTATACCTTCATGATCCTTGGTATTGCCCTTCATAAACTTCTCCCAGTCTCTTGTTCTGTCAGATGAAGTGAAGGATTTCATGTGTGCACCATATTTTTTTTAATAATTTTGTTTTTACAAATCTTGTTATATTGTTTTTTTTTTTCCATCACAGGGCATATCTTTATTGCATTTTCAATACAATACTGTTTTTTTGAAAGGAAAACATTTTTTCCATAAAGGTATACAGTGAATTGGTGCAACCAAGAGCAATATTTCTTTGTACTGAATATTATGTTACTCTGGCATTTGTTAAAACAGGATTTCATTGTAAAACACGAGGTACATTTTCTATGTAGCAGGCACCGTGTAATTTAACAGTTGTGTGTGCCAGCTTTGTAAAAGCGTGTCCTTGTTACTGTCTTGCTCATACATTTAGAAAGTTTTTAATTTTTCTTGCCATTTGAACATGCTGTATGTGAAGACTCACTTGCAACTATATGACATTTCTCTTTTCGCAACTTATAACATAAAATCACGTACCATTGATTACCCAATATATTTCATGTCTGTAATGATTTCTCATTTAATGTAGGAAGTCTGGTTCTGCTATGTGATTTATGTCTGATTTGTAACATTCATTTTCCTGATATTCCTTATTATATTTTGTAGGGTACAATGGACAGAAGTTTGTTTTAAGCTGCATATTAAAACTTTACATTTTTAATATAATATGGAAGTTGTCAAAATATATGAATAAAAGAAATTCACGAACTACGCGAAGGCCTCTTTTCTGCTTCGTTTTTATTTTTTATTTTTTTTTTAACATTCCAAGTGTAAAATGTTGCAACAAAAGTACAAAAAAATCTCTTCCCACAACTTTTTAGGGAATAATTTCTGTGCTTCTCATAGAGCAACTCAACCACAAAACTACAGTACAAATTGGAATAAAATGTTGAATTGAACTTGAAGATAATTCATTATAATTGTAGTTCAACTATTGTTGGAATCATCTTGAAAATGATTTGTACTCTTTTGTTTACTAGAGTGTGACATTTAATTCCTAAAATAAAGTATCATTCTCCTACCTTTGTGAAGGTAAAATGCTTTAATGATGTCATAAAATATAATACATGGTTCACAGTGTGTAAGTTTAGTCATTTTTTCCTGCCTTGCATCCACCTTCCAACCCACCCAATGTGCTCCATTGCATTATACACCTGTTACTGTTGAATCATACTTGAGTCAGGGTTTTCAACAGAAAAGGGAACAGTGGAATATTGCATCTCATTTTTCATCCATTGGGTCTAGTATATAAAAGTACAGACTTTAAAAATTCTCCCTTTGGTGTGGCTAAGGTGTAACTTGCCATGCTATATGCTGAGAGCCAGTAGCTGAGGGAATGAAGCAGTGTGTGCTCTTGAATTCCGTATGTTATTTTTCTTTCCTCCGCTTCCCCCATCAGTGAACATGAAAAACTCCCACAAATCAAATACATAACATTTGATCATATGCAACAAATTTGTGCAGTATGTCCATACATACATGTCTGCAGATTTTATTGGGGTTTTTGCATGTGAATGTAATTGATGTGTTGGTGACAAAAACTATCCATCTCCAGTATCATGCAGTTTAAGAATACTGAATGACTCTGAAGATGGAGGCACTGTGATTGGTTCAAAACATCATCATCAAATGAACATGGCGTAATACTCCAGAAGAACTGAATCTTCAACATCACTGTTGTGAGAACCTGGAAGCCTGTAGTTACAGCTTTGCTTGAAGGTATGCAGTGAGGTCCTGTCATTTCCTGGAACGTATGTGCATCATTTCACGGGTTTATGCTGGGTTTGTGCTGACATCACATTACCAATCTGAAGTTACTCGTGATGGTTTTTGAGTGTTTACTGATGTAAACCAAGTAGAGATTAACAAAACCATTACCTCTGCATTACAATTCCTCAGCAATATCTCATCAGCTATCGACCTTTGCCATGCAATTTGACAACATCTTCCATAGCCATACCAAAAGGCAAATATTTAAAATTTGTACTTCAGTAACAAACCCCAAATGACAAAATATCAAGACACTTGTCTGTCTACTCTAATCCATTTGCCATTGATCCCATTTGTGTTTAAATCCACAACAGAGGTTTTGGTGACCTTTACATATATGATGGAACAAACACTGCAGATGTATAAAATAATTCTTTGGAATACTAACTGATTTTTTGCACTGAAACACTCCTGGAAAGAACATTTAGGACTATATGAAAAACATCTAGTAGACTCTGAATGAGATCTCCATCTGTTGTCCAATAAAAAAATATACATAACTGTACTTTCGTTCAGTTGGATTTTGCTGTTGTTAGAACAGGAAACTCAAAATTGACAGACACCTCATAGCTGGGCACATGCAATCTGCCTTCTCACAGAGTAGAATAAAAATGCTACAACCCTTTCCATGGAGTGAACAGTTACACAGTATCCATGATGACAGGTGTTGCCAGGAGCTGATAACATTGTCTTGAACAACAGGTATGTATCAAACACCTCTTTAATTACACCAACTGAATGCACAATATTTCTTCATTACATATATTTACTGTGTTTCTACTACATGTTTCGTTGTTACTTTCTCCATTATCAGTGAGAACTTTGGATCCTGTGCTTAAAATCACCTTCTGTTCTGCAGCTATTGTCAATGGTTACTGACCGCATAACAGCATGTAGTTGTAAGATAAGGGCGCAAAGTTCTCACTGATGGTGATGTAACACCAAAACATGTAATAGACACACAGTAAATGAATGTAATGAATAAATATTGTGCATTCGGTCGATGTAATTGGAGAGGTGTTTGAAAATATGAGAATGCAGAGAATGGAATACATTCAAAATCAGATATGCATATTTGCTTCCAAGAATTGTTATTTCTGGTAAGTAATAAAAATATACAATAACCTTAGAAAGCATGAAACTTTATTTCTAATAAGATACAAATACTTTTTGGAAGTATAAAGCACGCTAAGTGACGGAAAGGCAGTGTCATTTAGTAAAGATGGGTCATCGTAGCCTGAAAATTTAAGGCAGTCAGTTGAACATGATGGAATTGTATTGTGTATTTTTTTTGTTGAAGCAAGTCTTGTGTGTGTGTGTGTGGAGAAGGGCTGAATGAATAGTACTGTAACATTTCAAGTCTCTGTCCTGGCTGTTATAGTTCACAGTTTTCAAATAATTTTCATTTGCCTATTTCAAGGGCATCATTTTCATACTACCATTACATTATTTAAACAATTCTTCAAAAACTTCTAAAATATAGAAGCCCAATTTCAAATATTTATCATTTTTAATTCAGTGTCAGGCTCAAAACCTTGCACACAAAGAATCACATATTCTAGCCACCATTTCTTCCATGCACACACTAAAACACTTTTCCATTGTTACTCCAAAGCTGCAGCAATATTTGTAACAGCATCTTTCATATCATATATTTTACATAACTCAGCTACAATTGGAACATCTACATTACAATCACAGGCACAAATGCATTGTTTTAAAGCAATCTTATAATAGAACCTTTGAAATTGGCAGTAACTTAACTTGTCCATAAGTTGAAGAATGGATGTGGTTTTTGGTGGAAGGAACTTAACATTGATAAAATCAATGGATGTATGTAACAAAAGAGGTGCATTTATGCTGTCCCACAAAACTGTAATCAAGATTTTTTTTCTTTAAATAACATTTTACAGCTTGTTGGAATAAATTTGTCTACTGATCATTGAAGATGTCTCTAGTCATACATGTTGTGTGGTTGTTTTCCATGACTGGTAAATGAAATTTGACAGCATTTTTTAACCCTTTAAATGCCAAGTTAAATCTCATCTGCCATCTGCTGGCATTATTAGGAGCTCACAATATTCTTCACGTTAGCAGGATAAGGGTTAAGGCTGTTGCATGCTGCTTCCGATATGCTATAACAGGTTATATTTTAAAATCACCACTTGCATTTGAACCAGTTATTTCAGTTAACCTGTTCTTCAAAGACTTGTGGCTTTGTAATTATTCTTCAGATTAACTTACATACATTTTGGCCATTCATTACCAAAACAGCTCAGTCTCATGAAAATTAAATACTTGTTTTGTTACATACTCACTAATTCATTCAATTCACATCAACTTTAACTGCACTTTCTACATCTGCTGAAGCTGTGTCACCATTCGTCACAGTGCAGTTCATACCAGTTCTCTTAAGAATATGGTCATGCCATCCCATATTAACAGTGATTTCTAATTTACCTTTTAAGATCTTTTTAACTTTTGGGAACAGTTTCTTGGACCTTCCTGAATGACAGCAGTAAGCCTACTTAGAGCGTCTGCATACTTCTATTTCTCATGAAACCAGGATTCTTAAAAAACTTCTATTTATACAAAATATCTTCATGATATTTCAATGTTTCTAGACCACATGAGACACTCTTTATTTTCTGGACTGTTGTACTAATTTTGACATTCAGTTGACCGTGCATCATGATAAATTCTTATATATATTTTATCAATCCATAAACTTGTACGTTATTTTAAATTTAATTTTATTTATTGCAGAATATCAAGATGCCCATACGGCCACATTAACATACTACTGATACAAATTATATTGTAAAAATCATATAGACTACATTTTATCACACACAAATATTTCAGTTTGACAATTTTAATGAGATTTTAATAATATAGAAACTACCTTTATCAATGAACAACTTTGGAAATCCCTGGGGATAATACAATGCATTGAAACATGTAGGAGTGATTATAATATTAATATTGTTAAAATTTAAAAAAAAACATAAACTGTGCATTGTTGGTTGAAATACAAAGCTACTACATATCATTCCTTCACTATAGCGATCCTACATGCGCCCACGTCATCCACATGTAAAATGGATACCGGGTGTTTTCCGAGCGTACAGCGGTCGTGGCATGGTGACTACCAACCCCTTTCTAGCGCCAAGTTTGTTGATGGGTTTTGGCTATTCCTCCGTCATCCCTATGTGCCTGCACAGGCAGAAGAGATGACGTGTGGTCACAGGGGTTAAAATAATACTAACTGATCCGTAGTTAAAACTTCCACAAGTAACTCATCAACTGACCCCTTTCCATACAATGATAGCCGTAAAGGGATTCTATGAAATCACTGTGTCAGTGAATATTCCAGCCATTAATTCGAGAAGTGCTAGAACACAACTTGATATACTTTACTGGCAAATTACGACGATCTACGGCCGACAGAAGGATAAGTGCCTCTTGCCTGCTTCGTAACTGAATGCATTGATCTACACGCTGAGCATTTGTATTGTATTGTATTGTATTTATTGTGCGTTCGTCAGATCCATACAAGGCTGGATATTGAACTTGTCAATTATTACATAGTTACAGTTACAGAATAGGAAATAAAATTAGAAAATAAGAAATACAATTACAAAGTAAAACAAATAAGTATAAGTAAGAAATACAATTACAAAGTAAGACATATAAGTATAAATTAGGAATTACAATTACAGAGTAAGAAATAACATTACAAAAAGAACTATAATTACAAAGTAAGAGATTCAATTACAAAATAAAATACAATTACATATAGGCAGCATGTAGGTTGATATTGTTTATTCATTCATTCACTTTATTTTCCGTATATCTATATACAGGTAAATTACCAAGGAAGTGGAAATTGTCAAGGTAGTTGCACAAATATCAGGTAAAAATACAGATGTCAATGCTTAAATAAATTATAATATAATGGTGATATAGTTACTAACACTT
>Ga0123352_10014449_pt1 | contig 12572 bp, 11 predicted proteins | sample TergutLab28metaG_FD_89700 | JGI IMG/M metagenome (GOLD analysis project Ga0123352, IMG submission 89700) | Labiotermes labralis P1 segment gut microbial communities from Petit-Saut dam, French Guiana - Lab288 P1 | ecosystem: Host-associated > Arthropoda: Insects > Digestive system > Gut ... | reverse complement strand
TCCAATGTCATTTCAGCCACTCCGATACCAAAGAATTTTTTTACAATTTCGTGTTCTCTTTCTGTTAAAGTAGATAAAGCACGGTCGATTTCTTGGGCGAGCGACTCGTTAATCAACATACGGTCGGCGTTAGGCGAATCTTCGTTAGTCATAACATCCAACAAGCTATTGTCTTCTCCTTCGACAAACGGCGCATCAACCGAAATGTGGCGACCCGAAACTTTCATTGTATCCGCGATTTTTTCAACCGGAATATCCAATTCCTCTGCCAATTCTTCTGCCGATGGACGACGTTCGTTTTCTTGCTCGAATTTTGAGAATGCTTTGTTGATTTTATTCAATGACCCAACTTGATTCAAAGGCAAACGCACTATCCGCGACTGCTCCGCCAACGCCTGCAAAATAGACTGACGAATCCACCAAACGGCATACGAAATAAATTTAAATCCGCGCGTTTCGTCAAATTTTTCGGCTGCTTTTATCAAACCCAAGTTGCCTTCGTTAATTAAATCGGGAAGGCTCAAACCTTGATTTTGATACTGTTTAGCAACCGAAACAACAAAACGTAAGTTCGCACGGGTCAATTTTTCCAATGCCATTCTATCGCCGACCCGAATTCGCTGAGCTAACTCAACTTCTTCTTCTACGGTGATAAGGTCTTCACGTCCAATCTCTTGCAAATATTTGTCGAGCGACAAACTTTCGCGATTAGTGATTGATTTTGTAATTTTTAGTTGTCTCATTTCTAATACCTAAATTAGCCCGCAAAGGTAGTGATTTTTTCGGCTTTACAAAAATAAAAAAACCTAAAATCAGTTTTCAGAGGCTGGTTGCCGATTAATAATTTCATTTCACAACGAGCAAACTCTCTCCAATTTAAATATAACAATGTTGAATACTATTTTGTTCTGAAACTGATACAAAAATTCCGCACATAACAAAAAAGTAAAATTTCCCTCGCAGATATGTTATTTTTTGTTGCACACTAAATTTTTTTGAAAAAAAAATCGAGTATTATTTGCAAAATTCAACTCTCTTTATATACCTTTGTTTCAAAAATGAAATTTATGCACTTAAATCAAAAATTTATTGAACAACATTTCGACAACTATTGTTTATTTCAATAAGATGAATTACTTTCGCATGCCCATTTTTTGAAAAAATGAAAATAGATTATGACTAAGTCAAAAACATTAAGCAATTATCTGAAAAAATACTTTGGTTTCGACAAATTCAAAGGCAACCAAGAAGCTATCATTCAAAACGTTCTGGATGGAAAAGACACGTTTGTGCTGATGCCGACAGGCGGCGGAAAATCATTGTGTTATCAACTTCCCGCACTACTTTTGGAAGGAACGGCAATTGTTGTTTCGCCGCTTATTGCGCTGATGAAAAATCAAGTTGATGCGATGCGGAATTTCAGCGAAACCGATGGAATTGCCCATTTTATGAACTCTACTTTGTCGCGCCAAGCCATTGATGCGGTGAAAAGCGACATTCTTTCGGGAAAAACAAAACTGCTTTACGTCGCTCCCGAATCGCTGACGAAAGAGGAAAACGTAGATTTTTTACGGCAAGTAAAAATATCTTTTTACGCCATAGACGAAGCGCACTGTATTTCGGAATGGGGACACGATTTTCGTCCCGAATATCGGCGTATTCGCCCGATTATCAACAATATCGGCGTAGCTCCAATCATTGCTCTCACGGCAACGGCAACGCCGAAAGTTCAGCACGATATTCAGAAAAATCTCGGAATGCTGAACACAACCATATTCAAATCGTCGTTCAATCGGCAAAATTTGTACTACGAAGTTCGCCCGAAAACAAACGAAGTTGAAAAAGATATTTTCAAATTTATCCGTTCATTAGACGGAAAATCGGGAATTATCTACTGTTTGAGCCGTAAAAAAGTGGAAGACCTCGCTGCCACGCTTCAAATAAACGGCATTTCGGCACTTCCCTATCACGCCGGAATGGAAGCCGCTATCCGAAGCGAAAATCAAGATAAATTCTTGATGGAAAAAGTGCAGGTAATCGTTGCCACCATTGCTTTCGGAATGGGAATTGACAAACCCGATGTGCGTTTTGTCATTCATTACAACATACCGAAAAGTTTGGAAGGTTATTACCAAGAAACAGGACGCGCCGGTCGCGATGGCGGTGAAGGACAGTGCATAACATTCTATTCGTACAAAGATTTGGACAAACTTCGGAAATTTATGCAAGGCAAACCCATTGCCGAACAGGAAATCGGAAATCAGCTTTTGCTCGAAACCCAAGCATACGCCGAATCGTCGGTTTGCCGGAGAAAACTACTGTTATACTATTTTGGAGAGGAATATACACAAGAAAATTGCGGAAACTGCGATAATTGTATGAAACCAAAGAAAACCATTGAAGGGCAAGAATTGTTATCGTTAATTTTGGAAACGGTACAAATTCTGAAAGAAAAATTCAAATCAGAACACATAATCGATGTTCTCAAAGGCAACGAAACTGCCGATGTAAAATCGTATCAGCACAACGAGTTGGAAAATTTCGCGTCGGTAACCGATGAAGAACCGCGTTTTCTGCTCGCCATTATCAGGCAGGCATTGATTGCAGGCTATATTTCAAAAGACATTGAAACGTACGGAGTGTTGAAACTTACGGCGAGAGGAAAAGAGTATTTGAAAAATCCGACATCATTTCCGGTTGTGAAAGACAATGATTTTGACGATGACGATGACGATTCATCACGCACAACGGGCGGAACTTGCGCTGCCGACGATGTGTTATTCTCGATTTTGAAAGATTTGCGGAAAAAACTATCGAAAAAGCTGGAACTTCCGCCTTTCGTTATCTTTCAAGACCCATCGCTCGAAGCTATGGCAACCACTTATCCTGTAACGCAGGAAGAATTGCAAAACATTCCGGGTGTCGGCGCAGGAAAAGCAAAACGCTACGGAGACGAATTTTTGAAAGTAATAAAAGCGTATGTAAAGGAAAACGAAATTATTCGCCCCGAAGATTTGCGCGTGCGCACAGTTGCCAACAAATCAAAGCTGAAAGTATCTATCATTCAAGCCATTGACCGAAAAGTAGCATTAGACGACATCGCCATTTCAAAAGGATTGGATATTCGCGAATTGCTGGACGAAGTTGAAGCAATTGTTTATTCGGGAACAAAAATAAACATCGATTATTTCCTCGACGAAGTAATGGAGCCTGACCGCGTAGATGAGATTTTCGATTATTTCAGCACCGCCGAAACAGACGATATAGATGCCGCTTTGCAAGAGTTGGGCGAAAATGATTTCAGCGACATCGAAGTACGATTAATCAGAGTTAAATTTTTGTCGGAAATTGGGAATTGAAATTTTAGAGTGGAATTTGCAGAGTGCAGAGTATACATTTTCTGAAAACCTCATTTTTTACCTAATTTCAAAAACAAAACAACTTCAATAGCAGATATTTACACATACAAAAACCTCATTACTTCATTAAAACAACATAATGAATAATGAGGTCCAATGTTTTGTATCATTATTTATCTACTTAGGCTGTTTTGTTGGGAAAATCAAGGTGAAAATGAGGTTTATTCTCCAAGAGAAGAATTAATATCATTAACATCTAATTTTTTCGTTTTTCCTGCTTTGTACTCAGCGATACCTCTGTCTATTTTGGCGTACATTTCCTCTTTCGTCATATATGTATCATCCAATTCGGGTATCATTTCACCCAAATCGACAAGATGAAAAAATCTGTTTTTTCTCTTTATTATAACTCTTTGCTTATTAGCAGTTTCAAAGAATTTATTTTGATTTTGAGTCAATTCTAGTGTGCTGATTACTAGCATAATGATGTGATTTTTGATGCTTTTTTGCTTGCAAAAATACAGCATTGTTTTGAATTCACAAAAGTGAGCCCATATAACTAATGCCTCTACAACTTGCGCCTACGACTGTTCCGACCTTGCCCGAAAAGTCGCCTAAAATTCCTTTTTTGATTGTTCCCATTTTTAGGTTGAATAATTATTTTTACTTGGATTTGGTACGGATTTGAAATAGCCTTGACCTTATCCAAAAACAAAGGTACAAAGATGTTTGCTGCCTTTTTAAATATTGATGTCGGTTGCTTTACTGCCAACAAAAACAACAATTATTTTTCCCCCGAAAAAGAAAGAAGAAAAAAAGAAGAAAAAAAGGATATGCTTTCAAATAGCCAATGGAGTGGTGGCTGTCAAGGTTTTGAGAAAAAATACTACCCGAAGCGTAGCGTAGGTGTGGAGATTTTTTTATCAAACCCCGAAGAGTTTACGAATTGATGGAAAAATTATTCATGGTGTTTCGTGTTTTATATGTAATTTCCTTTTAATGCTCTATACAACCCAATCTAAAACGTTTGCAACACCATTTCAAATTTTGTTTAGTCGGCATTTTTGTAATACCGTCAAAAATTGTATTTTTGCAAACGCTAAAATTGCTATTACAATAAAAAATAAAAAATATGAACATCAAAATGAACAAAGTGAATGAGCCGACTTGGAGAAGTTTTAACGTGAAATCCAATCTGCCCGAAAGTTTGAATAAATTAGAAGAAATTGCCTATAATATATGGTGGTATTGGGATGCCGAAGCCCGCGATTTGTTTTTGAGTATCGACAAAGGTGCGTGGCAAGAGGCAGATTTCAATCCAATTCAGCTTTTCAGCAAACTGAAATACAAAAAATTAATCGCATTGAGCGAAGATGAATTGTTTTTGCAAAAACTCGATGCCGTTTATGAAAAGTACCAAAATTATATCAATCAACCTTTTGATACGAATAAGCCGACAGTTGCTTATTTCAGCATGGAATACGGATTGACCGAGGTTTTGAAAACTTATTCGGGCGGTTTGGGCGTTTTGGCAGGCGATTATTTGAAAGAAGCGAGCGACAGCCACGTGAATATGACAGCTATCGGTTTCTTGTATCGTTACGGATATTTTACGCAGTCGCTTTCGATAGTTGGACAGCAAGTTGCGGTTTACGAAGCACAAAATTTTAACGGATTGCCTATCAGGCAAGTAATGGACGAAAACGATGACCCGATTGTGGTTGATGTTCCTCTTGCCGACCGCATGGTTCACGCTTACATTTGGAAAGTGCAAGTCGGACGAATCAATCTTTATCTGTTGGATACTGACAATGATATGAATTGCGAATACGACCGTGCCATTACGCACCAGCTTTACGGTGGCGATTGGGAAAATCGTCTGAAACAGGAAATTATGCTTGGCATCGGCGGTGTTTTGACCTTGAAAAAATTGGGTATCGAAAAAGAAGTGTATCATTGCAACGAAGGACACGCAGCGTTGATAAACGTTCAGCGTTTGGTTGATTATATTGAGAAAAAAGGGCTTACATTCGACCAAGCGATGGAAGCTGTGCGCGCGAGTTCGCTTTACACTGTTCACACGCCTGTTCCTGCCGGACACGATAGTTTTGACGAAGCCTTGTTCGGAAAATATATGAGCAATTATCCGAACCGATTGCAAATTTCGTGGGATGATTTAATGAATCTCGGTCGCGAACATCCGGGCGACAAAAACGAAAAATTCAGCATGAGCGTTTTTGCTTGCAATACAAATCAAGAAATAAACGGCGTGAGCTGGCTTCACGGTAAAGTTTCTCAAAAAATGTTCAATCCGCTTTGGAAAGGATATTTCCCTGAGGAATTGCATGTTAGCTATGTAACAAACGGTGTGCATTTGCCAACTTGGGCAGCAAGCGAATGGAAAAGCGTGTACGAAAAATATTTCGATGAAAACTTCTACGAAGACCAATCGAACGAAGAAATTTGGAAAAAAATATACGATATTCCTGATATGGAAATTTGGCATACTCGTATGTTGCTGAAAACGAAGCTGGTAAATTATATCCACAGTCAGTTTAGAGAGGAGTGGTTTAAGTTGCACGCCGACCCGAAAGCGGTTGTTTCCATTTTGGAATCCATTAATCCGAATGCGCTGATTATCGGTTTTGCTCGCCGTTTTGCTACCTACAAACGCGCTCACTTGCTCTTTACCGACCTCGAACGTTTGGAAAAAATCGTGAACGACCCGCAACGTCCTGTGCAGTTTATTTTCTCCGGAAAAGCGCATCCGGCAGATGGCGGAGGTCAAGGACTAATCAAACGAATTATTGAAATTTCGCGTATGCCTCAATTCTTAGGAAAAGTGATTTTCCTTGAAAATTACGATATGGGATTGGCAAAACGTTTGGTTTCGGGTGTGGATGTTTGGCTCAATACGCCGACTCGACCGCTCGAAGCATCAGGAACATCGGGCGAAAAAGCGCAAATGAACGGCGTACTGAATTTCTCGGTACTCGACGGTTGGTGGCTCGAAGGATATGTGGAAGGTGCAGGTTGGGGTTTGACCGAAAAACGTACATACGATAATCAAGCCTATCAAGACCAATTGGATGCAGCGACCATCTACAACATGCTTGAAAATGAAATAATTCCGCTTTATTTTGCCAAAAATACCAAAGGATATTCGCCCGAATGGCTTCAATACATAAAGAAATCATTTGCCGAAATCACGCCTCGTTTTACCACAAAACGTATGATGGACGATTACATCAGCCGTTTTTACAGCAAACTTGCTTCGCGCTCAAAAATGCTGAAAGCAAACGACTTTGCAAAAGCAAAAGAGCTTGCTGCATGGAAAGAAAAAATTGCGCAAGGCTGGGATGCTATCGAAGTTGTGTCGGTTGATATTCCCGATGATTTAATTCACCATCCGATGGTGGGCGAATTTTACGATGTGAATGTTGTTATTGATACAAAAAATCTGAATGACAAAGGAATTGGTCTCGAAATGGTAAAACTCGACCAAAGCAATCAAGACCAATTATTCCACGTAGATGAGTTAAACTTGGTTAAAACAGAAGGCTCAAAACTTCATTTTCATATAAACATTCAATTGCAAAAGGCAGGCTCATTCAAATACAGTTTCCGAATGTTCCCGAAAAATGTGGATTTACCGCATAGACAAGATTTTTGTTATGTGAGGTGGATATAAGCACGAAAGGGCGAATGCACGAAAAAGCGCGAAAGTTTTTCCTTTCGCGCTTTTTTTATTTTTACTTTTTCACCACTTTCGCCACACGATTGCCAATTCGTAAAATATAATTGCCCGATTTGAACGATGACATATCAATTACAAATTCGCCTTGTTGGGGCGTATTGAATACGCCCACGCGCTCCGAAAACACCAATCTGCCCGACATATCATACAATTCTACAACATCATTCGCTTGCCAATCGTGATTGATAATGCGCAATTCGTGCGTTACAGGATTTGGGAAAAATTGGATTTCTGTTGCATTTACAACATCCACATTTGATGTTGGGTCAATGGCTCGAATAGTCCAAAATTCTCGCCATACTTCGGTAGTTTGATAACGAAGCAAGCCATCAGGAACGACATACAAAGTACAAAGTTCGACATTTACGCCTTGAAATGTATTTCTTTGCACGGCAGGCGGAGCAGGACGCAGGCTTGTAACAGAACGCAAACCTGTACAACCGGCAAATGCAAAATCACCAATCGTAGCAACATTGCTTGGAATAGTTACCGAAGTAAGAGCAGTGCAGTTCCGAAACGCACTTATTCCAATAGCTGTTACACTGTTAGGAATATTTATAGAAGTAAGTCCTGTATTCTGAAACGCCCTGTTTCCGATACTTGTTACGCTGTTGCCAATAGTTACCGAAGTTAGATTCCTGCTATCTCTAAATGCATCCTGTCTGGTGGCGGTTACGCTGTTACCAATAGTTACTTCTCTAAGGTTTGTTCCACCAAACAATAACCAAGTATGAGTTGAGGTACTGCGCACAATAGTTCTGCCTATATACAAGGTTTCAATGGGACTGCCAAAAAATGGGCTATTAGCATTATTATCAGTAGCATTTGAACCACTTGAAAACCTCAGCTCGCTTTCACCATCCTCTATAATTAGATTTGTCAAGTTTGTATTATTCCCAAATGTCCGACTTCCGATATTTCTTACGCTGTTAGGAATAGTTACGGAAGTGAGTTGAGTGTTTGCAAATGCACTTTCTCCAATAAACGTTACGCTGTTAGGAATAGTTACGGAAGTGAGTTGAGTGTTTGCAAATGCACTTTCTCTAATAAACGTTACGCTGTTAGGAATAGTTACAGAAGTTAAAGCGATACCCATAAACGCATTGATATTGATATTTGTTACGCCATCCTCAATAATTACTGTGTGAATAAGATGACGAACACTACTCCACGGAGGAGAAAGTGGGAATTCAATCCACGACCAATCATGAAAACGCCAGCCCCAATGCATACCTCCTGTTCCGCTAATGGTAAGCGTTCCGTCTTGTAAAGTTGCGGTTACAGCGGAGGTTAGAGAACCAGGTACGGCGGGTTGTCCGATATTCCACGTTTGGGCACTCAAATTTGCGGTAAAAAGCAATCCGCAGACTAAAAAAATAGAAAGTTTTTTCATAAGAATTTTTGTTTTTGAAATTTATAATTTATTTTAATTGTTTTGATTTTCAGACAATAAAAAACGTGAGCAATTACTTTTAATCTTTCATTCGCTGATTGAGGTCTTAGACTACCTTGAGTGCAAATGTTTATGAGTAAAAACCCACGATTTCTCGTGAGCATCCAACTTTACTCGTTTGCACTCGTTTGAAAGTGTCTAATTTTCAAAAGCAAATTACAAAACTTTACCACAAACTTATATCTATCTGATTTACAGGCAATAATCACAATAGCAAACTCAAATGTTTTACTGTTATTTCATTGTTTTTACCGAAAAATACCGTATCTTTGCAAGATAATTGTAAGATAAAAAATAATGAAAATACCCACTTTTAAAACAAAATGCACTGTTAGGTTGCAAAAATCAAAAACAACAGAAAACGAATTTTATCTGTTTGTTGAGGCGTACCCCGTTTATGAGAACAACCACGCCAAACCAAAAAGAAAAGCCACTTTTCTAAATCGAGCTATCAGTTCCATAGTTTGGAACAATAAAAAAGCTACGCGCGGCGGCAACCACCAACCCAAGCGCAATGTCGAGGGCGTAATCCAATGCCGAAGTAAAGCCGACCAACAAAGCGCGCTGTTTGCCGCCCAAGTTTGCGCAGTAATGCAAGACGAGTACAACAAAAAGGCACTGTTCCCCGAACAGTACAAAGAACAGCAGGAACAGTATGCCCGCGAGCAAATCGAAATTTTGCCCTACATTCAAGACCTCATTAAAAAGAAACAGACAACACTAACAAGCGGCACAATGCGTTTATGGGCTAATTTTCTGGGTAAATATCAAGAATTTGAGGGCAAGAACAGATTAACATTCGGCGAAATGAACAGGACGAAAGTCGAAGAATTTGCCGCGTTCATTGCCAACTACAAATCTAAAAAGGTCGAAAAACTTGCCGCCAACTCACAAAAGGCGATGCTTGGTTGTTTGCAAACGGTACTAAACGAGGCGTATAAAAATGAAATAATCACGTTCAATCCAAACCACGCAATGCCACAAATCAAGGGCGAGCAAAAACAAAAACAGTTTCTTACACTATCCGAACTGCAAGCCTTGAATAGCACCGATTGCAAAAATGACACTGTAAAAAGAATATCCCTTTTTTCCGCGCTTACAGGTTTGCGGCATTCGGATTGTGTCGCTTTGCGGTGGGGAAATATCACAGATGGCGACAAGCCAAGCATAAAATTTACACAACAAAAAACAAAGGGGAGCGTGTATTTGCCCATTTCGACAGAAGCGTTGGCACTTTGCGGGCAGCGCAGAAATGAAAACGATATAATTTTTGAGGGAGTACAAAATTCGCAGTTCTGTAATACAGTTATTGCCGAGTGGGTAAAAAAAGCAGGTATCAAAAAAGACATTACTTTTCACTGTTTCCGCCACACCTTTGCCACTTTACAACTCACAAACGGCACAGACATTTACACAGTCAGCAAAATGTTAGGGCATTCTGATGTTAAAACCACGCAGATATACGCTCAAATCGTTGATGAGAAAAAACAAAAGGCTGCAAATGCTATCAGATTGAATATCAACAAATAATAACTGTTAGAAATAGAATCAAACACAAAATGAAAGAAAAATCACAAAAAAAAACGCCTCAACAATTGATGTAAACGACATTATAGAAGTATTGGAGCAACACAACTTTTCAAATCAAAAGCAAATTGAGTTGCTCCAAATTCTGAATTTTGCCTTATACAAAAAGCAATGCCCGCACAATACTTGCGGTATCATAGAAAGAAAAATAAAACTTCTCGAACAGGCAGAACAGGAAGCCGCACACACCAATAGCAATTTGCAACTTTCTGCCAAAAAAGGTTTCAAAGTCAATTTTATCAGAATAATAAATTGCCTTTGTGAATTGTCGTTTTTCACAGACAAAAAGGGCAACGACATTACAAAAAAAGAAGTATTTAAAACTTTCGGCAACGCTATAAGTCAAGACTTTTCAACATTCCAAAATTATCTATCCACTACCAAAGCCGCCGCCAACAATGATATGCGCAGTACGCTTAGTGTCTTTGAAAAGTTGCTCGCTAAACAATTGGAAATCAGCAATAAGTAAAAAAATCTTTTTGTAGTGAATATTCACTACAAAATCCGCTTACTCTTTCTTACCGACCTTTGCCGCTACAAACCTCACACGAGAAATTTGTAGCGGTTTTCTTTTTTCTTGCGCGCAATCAAGCAGAGCCAAAGCAAATTTTTACGGTGGCTAAAAATAGATTTTTTATGAATAATACAAATAATTCAAAATTGCCGCAGGCAATTTTATTCGACACGCTGCCCGAAGCAGTACAAATAATTTTGGAGCAAGTCCAAGTAATAAATTACAAAATTGACAATCTACCGACAACAACGCAAGAGCCTGACGAAAACAGATTTGTTGATATTAATGAAGTCCGACAAATCATTTTCCCGCTGTGGAAACGGCAAACCATTTACAACAAATGCAGTTTGGGCGAACTTCCACACAGCAAAATCGGCTCTAAACTACTTTTCAATCTCAAAGAATGCCGCGAATGGCGCGACAACCAAATTAAACAAGGTAAAATCAAATCCAAGTCTGAAATCCAAACCGAAGCCGAACAGTTTGTAAGCAAGAAAGGAGGTATCAAATGAGCAAACCGAAACACATTAGCGAAATTCTGAAAGATTATTTCGAGAACAGCAACGAGCCATTAGCCGTTGCTTACCGCAAACACCTTGCTGGTTCGGGAGGTTGTCCCCTTTGTCCCAACAGTCCTGCTGAACACAAAGAATTATCGGACTGGCTCGACAATCAAGATGTAATGCTTGCATTACATATCAGCTTGCGCACCTTGCAAACGCTACGCTCAAACGGCACGTTGCCATTTTCTCGAATCGGTAATAAAATTTATTACCGCCGACAGGATATTCTCAAAATCCTTTCCGACAATTACACAATGAACAAAATTCGTAATTATGGGAACAAATAGCAATATAGAGGTTGCCCTGCGTGGCAACTCTTTAAAAGAAAGTATTTTGAGCAAAACACATTACGGACTAGGAATTTACAGCCACATTTTAAGGCTGTACTATCCTGATAAAACTGTGTTGCGATTAGTTAAAAGAGATTGCGGCTTATGCCGCAATCCTTTCAATTCCAATAAAAAAACATTGCATATTTGGATAGAAAAAACCAATCCCCAAAAAACAACAAGTAAAGAGTTTTCCCGCCACCGTGATAGCGAAAACGCTATCCTTGCGGGTGATGCATTCGGCTTCGCCGAGCTGCATTACAAACAGCAAGGCGATGAGTTACTACAAACCCTCAACAAAGAACTGAATTTAAGGATAGGCGAAAAATGGAGTTTTTACAAAAACCCCATTTGCCCCAAAAGTCCCAACGAGTCCCCAAGTCCCCTTGTGGGGGATTTAGGGGGCTGTTTGTTTTCCTTTTTCAAAGCCCCAATCAGCAACACCAAACCGCATAAAGCGGTTAGTTTGTTGCAGGTTTATAATGCAATCAAAGGCAATTATTACAAAGACCGCACCCAAAAATTGCAAGCAATTTCCGATATTCAACAAGCCCGAAAATTCAAAGCCTCAAACTTCGATTACTGCACATTTTCAGGAACATTCACCACCCGAAGCGACAAAGCCATCATAAAACATTCGGGCTTGTTGTGTATAGATTTTGACCACTTAAACAGTGTTGAAACATTGTTTAACAGTCTTTTACAAGACGAGTATTTTGACACACAACTACTTTTTCGCAGTCCTTCGGGCAACGGCTTAAAGTGGATAATTCCGATAAGTTCCACAAGTCCCCCTGAGGGGGATTTAGGGGGCTGGGGCTTTTCACACAGCAATTACTTCGCCACCGTTGCAAACTACATTCAACAAACATACGGCATTGCTGTGGATAAATCAGGGCGGGACATTTCCCGAGCCTGCTTTTTACCGCACGACAGCGAAGCATTTATTAATCCTATTCATTTGAAATAAATATGAGCAAAAAGAAATTTAACCCGAAAGATTGGACAAC
>Ga0123352_10014447_pt1 | contig 12573 bp, 8 predicted proteins | sample TergutLab28metaG_FD_89700 | JGI IMG/M metagenome (GOLD analysis project Ga0123352, IMG submission 89700) | Labiotermes labralis P1 segment gut microbial communities from Petit-Saut dam, French Guiana - Lab288 P1 | ecosystem: Host-associated > Arthropoda: Insects > Digestive system > Gut ... | reverse complement strand
TTATTATTATTATTATTATTATTCACAAATAAAACCGTCACACTTGCTTGATATTATTCTTAGTTCAATAACGTAAAGTGTCCTAATAAATTAGTTAAATATTCTTTGTATGTTATGTTTGTGTTTCATTATGCGTCTTGTTTGTCGTCCTTTGTAATATGTATTATTATTATTCACAACGGAAAACTTCACATTCATATTATTCTTAGTTGAACAACGTAAAGTATCCCGATGAATTATTCAAGTATCGTTTGTATGATTTCTGTTCTTGTATTATGTGTCCTGTTTATTGTTCTTCGTTGTTTGTATACTGGGCCATTTCCGTTACTGACCATATGAATTCATACAGTACGTCAATAAAGAATAGAAAATTTATGTTATTATTATTATTAAAGCATCATACGTCATTCTGAAAGAGTATGAAAATTACATGAAAGATGGAAAGGTCAGTTCCCAGCTGAACCTTACTGCAAAGACTGCCTATACTGTACCGGGCCTCCGCAGAGAGAGGCTAACGCCAAACCACCCAAAACAAAGCACGGCCCTTCAAGAGGTACAAGACCCTTGTAATGGGCAGGAAATATTTAAATTGGTAATGACCAGCAGGAAGTGAGGTTGTGGTTTCAGTTCATCTGGTTAAGAACGGAGTCCAGTACCGGCGCCTTGCGAACACGATAATGAAACTTCCGGTACATTTTCCTCTTCTTTGTTTGTGTCGCAACGGTCCAACTGGGGTCCAGACGAGATAAACGACTGTCAGTTTGCGAGTTCAAGGTGCTGGTGCCGGTGGTCAATAATAATAAACAGTGGTGACTATATCGAAGATCATATCGCCGAATTAAATCTCATGATTAAAGAAGACCAAGTGGCACCTGCCATTCCGCCAGTGAGACGTGAAACAAAATCAGTGCACATGCTTTAAAGACGTAATGGTCATCAAAGGACTCAGACCTGAGTTCTCGTGGTGCTGAGTATTAAGGTCAAAGTTACATGACATGTCACGCCTTGTAGTGTGGTACCAATTTTCTGCATAAACGTACTGCCGTCATCATCACATCAGACTCTGAAGATGGAGGCAATATATTCCTCCGAAATTTTAGTTTCAGTTTGCCAAAACACACGGTATGACATTATCAAAATATTGTAAAGTTAATTAGTTGGTTGGGGGGGGGGGTCGCATACAACGTCACGGGATGGGTCAGGTGTTCGAATCCCGGTAGAGGCAAAAGATTTTTCTCGTCTCGAGAACATCCCACTCACCTTCATATTCAATGGATACCGGTACTGGGAAGTGGCCGGGGTAGAAGTTAACCCCTCATCTCCAGCTATTACCGAGGTTAAGAATGAGTGGAGCTATACCTCCAGTCCCCCTATATGCCTTCAGGGTGTGGATAGGAAAAACTTGACCCTTACGTTAATTGGTTACATTTTTGAGATCAGACACATGTCGTGAAAGATGTCGGCAACCTTCCCGATTCACCTTCGTTCTGGCAGCGACGCGCATGGCGCACATGGCCATCTTGAGAGATTACCATTAGTAATGCAATATAGCAATCAATCACCCCAACATTGCTGTCGATCGATATATACTGAATACTGATTTTCACTGCACAATGCCTGTATAGAATGGTCACATAAGACATAATACATTATAGCCTTAACTTCCCGCCCGCTAGCTATAAATACGATCCACAATACTGCCTCATGTTTTATATGGGTGTGGAACTTGGCCTCTAAGCTCAAGGCAACCTTTTTTCAACCTATGGGTCGCAAAGACGTTCTGAGTGAAACACGAAACAAAGATTCTGATGATATAAAACACGCTTTCATGTTGTTTTCATGACGTCATTAACACGTCACATTATGTGCTCTGATTTATGATTTTTATAAGCGCCCGCTTATTGGTTACTGCTGGGCTGGCGAGAAAATGTCACTGGCCTACTCTGGGACGCGGGTAAGAAAAAGCTACGAAACCCAGCATTAATGAAATGGCATACACTTAAGGTTTCTTTTTCCCGAACAGGGTGTTGAGGGCAATATTTGGATATGAGAGGAGGGAGAGTGCCAGAAAAATCGAGAAAGCTGCGCAATGAGGAGCTACATGATTTGCACCGCACACAAATATATAATTAGCGTGATCAGATGGGCAAGACATGTAGCAAGCACGAGACAGGGACGATAAATACACACACACACACACGCACACACAAAAAAAAATATATATGACAGAGACAAGTACGAAGACCTAATGATAATATTAGAATGGATCTTAAAGGTATAGGAAGAAGGGATAAGGAATGTATTCATGAGGCTTAAGATAGTGACAGGTTCCTGGCTTCTGCGAGGGCGGTAATGAACACTCAGGTTGTACAAACTACAGGAAATTTCTTCTCGAAAGAGCTATTAAGTACTCAAGATGACTCCGCTTGATGGGGTCGGTCACACAGGGCACAAAACTGATTCATATATCGTACGCTCTTACTCAGCTTCACCTGCAGTACCGGAAACACGTAGCTGCATTATGCGTTGTCACTGGAGATGAACAGAACACCAGGACAAGGTTTTGAGCCGTTCAGAAGTGATGTGGTGCAGTCTGGTACATGGTACTGCTTTCGGATCCCTTCGCGTCAGTGCAGCCAACTTGCAGACGTAAACCGAATAAGTTACGGGTACCTGTTCACAGCAGTTTCAGTACAACATTCACAGCAATACTACAAGGTACTTCCCCGACTGCCGTCGAGTATCGACTCATCGCCACTAAAGAACCTCAAATCCCACGGCCATTATGGTACCCGTTCGCAACAGAACGTTCCAACCAAAGCTTCTTTTGCACCGTAATCATTAGCATAAATTCACGTCAATAAGAGTCAAAAAGCGATTTATTATTTAGACCAACAATTGGACACTACATTAACAATACAGTCTGTATCGCAAAGTACTCCTACGTGTTTCGATGTGTTTAGGCCTACATCTTCAGGGAGTCTCTTTTCATATACGCCTAAGTTACAATATAAGTAAAGTTACAAAATCAATAAAATTAATAAGTTAAAGCTAACTTTAGCGTATATGAGAAAGACATTCCCTCAAAACGAAGTAAATACATCTAAATATGTAGGAATACTTTACGATACAGACATTGTTAATATATTGTGTATTTGTTGTTCTAAATAATAAATTATACAATATGCACGGTACAAAAATCAAGATATTAAAAAATCGAGAATTACACTTAAGAACAAATGATGATAAAGATGATAACAATGATGGTGATAATAATAAATGTTATAAAAATTAAAAAATACAGCAAATTCAGACTATCTGAACTGTCTGACGAGACAGTGGACCACATTACACCAGTCTGACCAACAGCGCAAAAAACAGTACACAAAGAGACAGGATGGAGTGTGGCTCGGCTACAATTTAACATGTACAAGGAACTAGGAGTAAAATTAGACAACAAACACTGGCAGGACCATGTACCGCAGTTGGTAGAACAAGTCATGAAGGTAAGATAACCACATTACAGAATAAACTACTGCAAACCGACAGAACCATTCTTAACAATGAACCGGATATCATGATCCGCGATAATGAAAAAGGAACAAGCATGTTAATAGATGTTGCAATTCCTGAAAACAGAAATGTAATAACGAAAAAAGCCGAGAAGATTTCAATACACAGACCTCAACAATAGAAATTCAACGCATGTGGAATGTGAAAGCAAAAGTGATACCAGTAATAATAAGGGCGTCTGGAACAATTTCCAAATCACTCAGAAAAAACCTGAACAAAATAAGGGAGAGCACGAAATTAGGGAACTGCCGTCAACAGCCATATTGGGCACTGCACACATACTACGGGAAGTGCTGATGTGAAAGTAAAGGTAAAGGTAAAGCAATCCCATTACAGGCCTGGACAGGCCCAGAGGGTTCCAGTAGGTTGAGGCTCTCAGATTTCATGACAATCGGTACATGAAGGTGCTAAGGTTGTCAGCCTTACGCATCGGCCGCCTTTACCACCCAGGAAATATACCTGTTACTCATTTCTTTTAGAGGCTGAGTCAACCCCAGGTCATAGTGCGGCCGGAAGGACGTAAGGAAGCTAATGTAAGAGTACAAAACATATTTCACGGGCGAAATAACATTACTTGTAGCACAAATTGTAAATACGGAACAGCTGCAACACTACATTCCCTAGAAACATGGTTAGGTTCAGGTATGTAATTGTAAATAGCCTGCATTTAGGTGATAAATATAATAATAATAATAATAATAATAATAATAAAGAAGCCGACAAGATTCTAAAATATAAAGACCTTACAATAGAAATACAGTGCATGTGGAATGTAAAAACAAAAGTAATACCAGTAATAATAGGGGCGACTGGGATTATTTCAAAGTCATTCAGAAAATATGTGAGCAACATACCAGGAAAACATGAAGTCAAGGAACTACAGAAAACAGCCATATTGGGCATCGCACACATAATTCGGAAAGTACTAGTGCAAAAATACAATAGATTCAACACTGCAAGTAACGATATAAGCACCATGAATAGAAACAACAGAATAGCTGCAACACTGTATTCCCTAGGGACATAGTTTGCCTCAGTAATATAAGTGTAAATACCCTGCATACAAGAGATGATGATGGTAATAATAATAATAATAATAATAATAATAATAATAATAATAATAACAATAATATCAGTTTTAACGGCTTATGGGCAACACTTCCATCAACTTTGTTCATGGAAGAGTGTAACAAGCACACTTAAATCCAACGAAAAGATTCTGAGGCCCAAAGAAACAAAGTTAGCTACAGTCCCTGTAAAGTCGTGTAATAGGGGCACGTGCTGCGAATTTCTTACTCCTGTTGGGATGAAGGGGGTTGGGGGAGAGGGGTTGGAAGGGATGAGATTACAAGCTCAGAGATTTTTTTCCTTAAATCTTATTATTCTTTTCCTAACACACGCGAATTCGGTTTTTCATCCCGGCCCATATTGTTCCTCTGTTCTTTCGCTAGGCACCCCCCCCCCCGCCCGCTCCACCCCGCCGCAACTACCCAATCTCCTAACAGTTCGCTCGATTCGTTCCACGGGGGTGCAAATACTACGTATATCGCGGAAATGCTGACGCATGTTTTCCACCCACCGACACCACCACTACCATCACCCCCGCCACCCAATTTTATAATCTACAGACGTATATGACGCTGCATTTCATGCAAAAAGGAACCAGGTTACACCAGTGCCGCTCACACTAACAGCTACAGTATCAGGACACTGCCACACTTATGTCTAAGACTTCGCGTGTCAACCACTCAAGGACACAAGACTGCAAAACCTTCTTATAATAAAACCAACTAGATGCATTAATTTCTCAAATTTATTTTTGGAATAGGACTCATGTTTCGGACAGTATCTCTGTCCATCATCAGGAGTCTAGCACTGTACATACAGCAATACATACAGGTTATGCTGACTGCTTGCTAACAAGCAGTCAGCATAACCTGTATGACCTATACTTATTGCTGTGTGTACAGTGCTAGACTCCTGATGATGGGCAGAGATACTGTCCGAAACATGTAGAGTCCTATTCCAAAAATAAATTAGAGAAATTAGTGCATCTAATTGGTTTTATTATAAGAATATATCACAATGCACGGTCCTCAGAATGTCAAAATACTGCAAATCCTGTCATTCATAACGTAATTCATAAAATTGCCATAGACATTCTTGGCTGTTTGTTGTGTTTAAATTATTTTTATATAGGGTGATAAACCTTCCAATGCAGGCCTCGGTACACTGAACGGGCGTAAATGCGTATCAGGGAACAACAATTTTGAAGCACATCTACCTTAATCAGTTGATGGAATTTTAACTCCAGCGTCATTCAGTGATTAAATTCATTGATTAAGAATTCCATTTAATACCTTAATTACAGAGGATCGTATTATGGCCTTAAGCGCAGCGGACCTTATTATGGCCTTCAATATAGTTAGTATGGTCTTAATTACATTGGTTGGACCTTACTATGGCCTTAAGTGCAGCGGACTTATTATGACCCTAATTACAACAGACCTTATTATGGCCTTAATTACACTGCGCCTAATTATGTCCCTCAGTGAAGCGGACTTCATTATGATTTTAATTACTTTAGACCTTTTATGACCTCAAGTAAAGTGACCTTATAGCCTTAATTACAATGGAATTTGTTATGGACTGAACTTCAGCGGACCTTATTTTGGCCTTAATTACAATGGGCTTTATTATGGCTATAATTACACTAGACCTTGTTATGGCCTTAAGTTCAGCAGAAATCGTTATGGCCTTATTTGCAATATCCTTTATAATGACTTTAATTACGCTGGACCTTAGTAACGTCTTAATTGCAACGGACCTTTTTATGGACTTAATTACAATGGACCTTATAATAGTCTTAGGTGTAGTGGACCTTATTATGAATCAGAAGGCTGTAGATGCAAAATTCGCCTCTAGAGATCTTTTCAAAACCTCTGTCCCATCATTCCCACTCTGACACTAAGGTCACAGACAGCCGGAGTAACGCATTCAACACAAGACATTCTCTGACAAGAACGCCTATTAAAATGCATCCCAACCGATCGTTGTTCTGTCTCTCCGTACGTGTGGACAGTTGCAGGAGCCAGAGGTCCAGCAGGACCACAAACCGGAGACCTAGCCTCGCTGAATTCCCAACAAAGATGCCCGCCACTGCCCATCACAACAGATCACAAGGTAGCGTATCCTGTAGCGTAGTCTCTATACCAACTGATCTGCCTCGAATAAAATATATTAGTGGTTACCGACTGTAAATATAATTAAAGTTTCCGGATTTGAGCACCCTTTCTTGGGGGAGCACATTTGTAGCCCCACTTAGCAGGTCAGCGAAAGCGTAGGCGAAACACTGTGATGTGTGTTGATGTGTGGAGGGTTGCCAGCTTCAAAGGCACTGCAGCCCGTAATGCGAATTGCTACATTTGTGCGCTGTATCGGGCTATCGAGGTTAAAATGTGACTTACCTATTGCCAACTTAAAAAAAAAGTATCCACCCCAGTGTATCACAATTGTGTTTCCTAAATACAATAACATTTTTTGCACACGTCTTAAATTTTAACGAAATGAGGGTTTTATTTCTCTCTTGCAAAGGCAAGCATTTTGTTTTGACTAGCTGGCATTCCTCACCCCACATTTCTTCCTTCATAATTAACAATTCCCTTCAGTGCCGGTGGTGAAAGAACAAGACGATGATTTGTTGGAATAAGAGAGTAATGCAACATTTATCACGTGTAGACATGCAGCCAAACTTCTTGCCCATTATTTTTGTTAGGTGAGCCGGTACAGATTAGTAACCGTAGCAAATAGATTGCGAGCCCACGTCGGGTCAGGCAGGGTTAGACTGCGTGCTGAGATATATCTTGCCAGCACTACATCGAGACCCACTCTAGGACCCCCCCCCCCAGCCTCCTGTCCAGTGGGTAGGGGGGGGGGAATGCAACCAGGCAGTAAACATGACCACTCGTAAACATGCCTAATAACGGAGCGTATTTCACCATGAAGATGGATGAAATATGTTCCACCGAAGCTTTTATAAAAACAGCCATACTACACAGGTTACAAAACGTGACAATCCGTGACACAAGACATGACAGTCAGTGACGGAAAAAAGACAATCCGTGACACAAAACATGACAGTTCATGACAAAACATGACAATCCGTGACAAAAACATGACAATTCGTGATACAAGAAATGATAATCCGTGAAACAAGACATGACAGTCAGTGACGCAAAACATGACAATCCGTGGCACAAAACATGACAATCTTTGACAAAAACGTGAAAATCCGTGACACAAAACCACTAAATTGTTCCTGCCAAAAATGTATATAACCAGAAAATGAGACTTGTTCCCTTCCTACATGAATATTTTAAAATATCCTTCGATCCATCACATGCGGTACTTCTGTCTGTCTGTCGGTCTGTCTGACTTCCAGCAAGCAGCTGACACCTTCCCTTTGTGTTTTCCATATCATCCTCCTCCCCTCCTTCATCCCACCCCAACCTTTGTTCTAATCACTTGCTTTAGATTCCGTTCATCCTGGATATGTTATGTATCGAATTTGAAAATTCTAAAGCTATAAATACGGGTATTCAGTTACGTATCCCTCCTCCTCCCCCCTCACCGACCGTGACCCATCCTGTCATTAAGTCACCCTCAGATAAGAAAGAAGTAATCACATTCCTTTTGTGCACCGACTTATCGTTTAACGATTTTCTCTGCTTCTTCGACTCACGTTTTTCACTTTAAATGAAACGTCAACTCATGATTTATGAACATTTGCACTGCAGTAATAGTGCTGCACTAAATACAGTCAAGGATACATAAGTAACTTCAGGGTCTCACTGTTTCACAATTTAATTTCAACCTCCACATAATAAACAGCTGCGATCACAAAACTAAAAAATCTGACATAAATTCGTATACCTAAAAGTATCTCGTAAAATTGAAGCATCAACCCTTTACAGCCCAGTGGTCACTATATGTACTACCAAGTTTAACATTCATAAATTCTATGTTCTGGCCACGCCGTGTATTTATGTATTTTGTATGGATCTCAGAATAAACAACGACTTTTGCCCCATACAACAGTAAGTGACTGGCTTTTTATAACCGAGGAGTGTGTTTACGTGTTTACTGCGCGGTAGGATTTGGGCCTTTATAAGAAACAACATTTCATATTCCAAGGGTTAACAGTGCTGTGGCACAATAGCATTGCATGATTTTGCTTCACTTGTTAGTTACGTACAGACAGACTTCATGCCAGAGGGGCGCAGTGTATGCCGGATACATAAAATGCACGAACTGCATTCCTTTGTGACTTTATCTACCCGCGCACGTCAGCAATAAATCTCTAACAGTAGCCAGCGGAATTCTTTCTCTGAGACATGGTGTCGCCCGTCACATTAACATTCAGCAAACAGTTCATTGTTTGTTTGTGTGTCTGTTTTTGTCACGATAGTAATCGTATCGGAAACATACAAGTTTGTTGACACCAGTTTTTCAAAAAGAGCTTAATTTTGTCTGACTGAATGGATTATGACCGATTGCGGTGGCCGCGCCGGCTAAGGTGTGGGTCTGCAGCCTCTCGGTTGCTGGGATTGCGGGTTCGAATTCCGCCGCGGGCATGGATTTCCGCCTCTTTTGACTGTTGTGTCGTTAGGTAAAGGTCCTTGCAAGGGGCCGATCCCTCGTCCAGAGGAGTCCTACCGTGTGTGTGTGTGTCACTGAGTACGATCAGATGCAACGATAACTTTCTACTCTTACAGTGAGTAGGTAGACAGATGTCACAGTAAGAAAGAAGGTAAAGACTGGATCTTGAGAGCCTAATTTAAGGATGCTATGGGCAAATAAACGAACCGGGATAGCTCAGTTGATGCAGTGACCAGATTATGGTCAGAATCAGAGAAATCTTAAGCCGATTCTGGCAGGGTAGAGACAATTTATCTTTTCCACGACGAATGGAGGACTGGAAGTATAGTTCCGTTGATTCTTCGTCTCGGCGCGACATGGACGTGAGTGATCAGCTTCAAGCCCCAAACGCATTACCCCTGGTACCCGTTTAAAAAAATGCTGGGTAGACCCAAGAGATGGTCTGGACGTTTCGGAGAAGAGATGAGGCTCTTCTGTTGCGAGGAATGAAATCACGACGATCTTTGGATGTACAGCCAGTATTCTAGCCACTATATCGACTGAAATATGAAAGCTTCTACGTTAAAGTTAACGGATATGTGTCATGTTTTCCTTATATTCTGTGTTACAGATAAAAGCCTTACTTTGTTAAACAGTGCGCACTTTCTTCCTATGTACAGATTTACAGGTGTTCATCATCATGTTCATTCAAGTTATCGTTTTCTCTTACGTGATACCATGTAGTTCTACAGAAAAGTATCAAGGTAATTTGCTGCCTGTATATTAAGGGCAGAATTACAAGTAATTCACCTTAAATATTTCGGCAGAACTTTACGATGTGTTTTCGTACAACTGCACAACAGTCCTACACACAAATATGTACAATCATACAGCAAACGTACTATATCCTTCGACCGTTTCCGGCCCATAATTAAGGCCGAAACATGTCGTAGGTTTGCTCTGTGATTGTTTACTGTTGTCTCTAATTAATGTGCAGTTGTAGGAATAAATACTGTAATATCATCTCACTGGACGGACCATATATATATATATATATGTACACATACTATTAAATTACGGCATAAGTTTCTTTTACCGAAACGTCGGTACCTATCCATCAAGTTGCACAACCCCAAACCTCAAAAACCGTAATTTCAAAACACACATTGGGCCCATTTTTGCGTCTCTAGTCGAAACATAACTAAAAGTATTAAGATCAATTAGAAGTTTCTTTGCCACTATATTTCGCTGGTCGATATTTTTCCAGCATTCATGTGTCATCAGGGACTTTCTTTATAAAGCTGAAGTATGAAATGCTATAATTTTTGAGAGAAATGTTTATAAAATATTGAGAGAAGAACTTGAAGTAAAGGCGATATGGAAGACCAAGACGTATATGGCAGGATAATATTAAAATAACTCTGAAAAACAATATATGAGGATTTGGAATAAATTGATCTGATTCATGGAGAGGAACCAAGTGATATGCTTCAGTAAACACGATAAAATCGTGGATCCATAAAAGTTAGGAAATATCTTAACTAGCTCAGCTGCTAACAGCTTCAGAGCGAGGGCACAGGCTCATGCGGTTATTTACGTCTTACAGAAATTGATTTGGAACGATGAAGACGTTAAATGTCGAAGACACTTGTATTAGCCAACATCATTGACTTAAAGGCTAAAAAGATGTATTTCAACACACTATACTGGCAGCCATGTATCATTGTGACTAATATTATATGGGGCATACTACACTATAATCACGCCTCATGGTGTCTAAAATTACTGCCTTTGGTAAGCTAGGAATTCCGTGAAGTACTATACCATTTATTTTTTAGTAATCTTTTAAATCATAGAAAAGTGGAATATGAAGTCAGTACAGTGCAGCTCAAAATGTGTCTCAAGAACTCTCCAAAACCGGGAGGGAAAAAATTGTTTTCATATTTTAGATAAATACAACAAACTTGCTCACGGGAATGATATGACGTCACATGAATGCAATATGAATGTAAGAAACCATAATCTTTAATTGAAATGAAATGCTAAGAGAATTACTTTTCTTTATACATTATATATTACAGAGGGAGAAGATAAGGCACATGGTTTATTACATGCGATTAGGCAGTGTGTGTGTGTGACTGTAGAGTGCCGTGTGGCACGCGCGCTTCCGGCCCTAATGGCTCTGGGCGGAACACACATACAGAGTGATAATACTGGAAGGGAGGATCAGGGCAAAACAACGCCACTGCCGCCGCTCGGTCCCGGAGAGCTTCATCCGGTACAGAGGAAAGTAGGGCCCAAATATGACAAAACGGACACCAACAGACAGAGAGCATAACAAAAAGAATGGCAAAAAAAAGGACACAGGGAGAAAGCCATAAGCAGTAAAACAAAGGGAAAAAAAATGTCCGAAAGAAATAGAGTTACAAAAAAAAAGATATAGAAACAGACACAAAGAGGAAAGAAAGACAACAAGGAAAGAAGGGCGGAAATAACGTAAAAGACACCAACAGCAACAAACCATAACAGGAAGGAAGGACAATAAAAAACACAAGAAGAAAGCCACGAAGTAGAATGACAGAGGGAAACGTAGATAAAGTTATGGAGAAAAAGACATAGAAAGAGATAAGAAAGTATCGTTCACCCTATAACCTTCCATGAAGGCCCAGAGGGGGAGTAGAGGTATAGCTTTACTCTTTCTTTAACCTCGGGATAGAGAGGGGTGGATGGTCAACGCCACGCCCCGGCCGCTTTATGCCCAGGGAAGAGACCTGGTACACATTGTACAGGAGGCTGGGTGGGCCCCAAGGCCGTCGGTCTGGACAGGTGCGGAAAATCTCACCCTCACCGGGATTCGATGCAGTGACCATGCAGCCTGTAGCGAGTCGCTATACCGACTGAGCTATCCCGGGCCCACGGAAGATATACAAGAGGAAAGAACACGAGAAAGACATTCTTGGAGAAAGAAATTACACGAATACAAAGAAACGTACCCATTAAGGAGGAATGGAATGCTACATGCAAGTTCGCAGGGCCACTGTGTTGTAGATTCACTTTTACAAACACTACTTACTTACTCGATGGTGCAGAGTCCTTTTGAGAAGCTAACTGGTTTGCAGCTAGTCAAGAAATTACCCGCATTTTATGGAACCCGAAGGTTTATTACCGCACTCACAAGCGTCCGCCATCTGTCCCTATCCTGGGCCAGCCCAATCCAGTCCATATACCCACATCCCACCTCCTGGAGATCCATCGTAATATTATTCACCCATCTACGCCTAGGTCTCCCCAGTGGTCTCCTTCCCTCCGGTTTCCCCACCAAGACCCTATACGTCCCCCTCTTCTCACCCACACGCACCACAT
>Ga0123352_10014446_pt1 | contig 12574 bp, 10 predicted proteins | sample TergutLab28metaG_FD_89700 | JGI IMG/M metagenome (GOLD analysis project Ga0123352, IMG submission 89700) | Labiotermes labralis P1 segment gut microbial communities from Petit-Saut dam, French Guiana - Lab288 P1 | ecosystem: Host-associated > Arthropoda: Insects > Digestive system > Gut ... | reverse complement strand
TTATTATTATTATTATTATTATTATTATTATTATTATGTTGCAATGTCAGAATACCTGCAAAAGAGGATACAAAAATTTTGTGGGTAATTTGCAAATGTTCATACATCCTTCTGAGCATAAAACTTGACCTGAAACAGTACAACTCCATTATCTCCACTAGTTTGGCTACAGTGTAATCAAATGTACAGCAAAATCGCAACTGGCACTTAACAAGACGACTTGGAATGAGCTGGATGAGAAAGCCAAAACCTGCAACAAGTTGTAAAGCCAACATAAGGAGAAGGAGGAGGAGGAGGAGGAGGAGGAGGAGAGCGAAATCCTAATTTATATCCGAGATATTACCAGTGAAGTTTACTCATGGTGTCACATGACTATCATTGATACAACTGAGTTGCAACTGAGCTCCTGCTCTAAGGCTTCAAAGAGGCCTATTGTGCTAGCTGCTAATGAGAGATAAATGTGGAGCACTGGTGGAATAATTGATATGAAAAACTGAAGTAGCCTGGAGAGAAGCTTGGACACTTATCACAAGGTGAACCACAAATCACACCATGCATTGCCATGGGATTCAAACTTGTTCTTCATGGTGACAAACCATAACTCCCAACACAACAGTCTGGCCACCTGTACTGTGTGTATGCGCATGCATGTACACACACACACACGCACACACACACACACACATGTACTTACTCTGGGTCTAGCATAATTTCTTCACGTCTATCCTTTACTGCTTCCAACAACTGCAAGTAGGTCTCAGTATTCAGACCAGCACCAATTGAGGACGCTAATGTGTACAAGCAGTCCAATGCAGCATGACGGACAGCAGTCAGCGGATTGGCTGCTGCAATCAATAGCGCAGGAACAACTGGTTCCTCCAGGCACACAGCCCAGCTGATGGAATCATCAGACTGTCTTAACAGAGAATCTACAAGACGCAAGCAACGCAGTCTCAGTTCGGGCCAGCCAACTGCCCCATGTTCAGATCCTGGACAGGCAATAACATTGCACAGGAACTTCACCTGCAAGGCTGGTGTCAGGAAATATGCCTGAACAAAGAGACAAAGGGGTTTTATGTTCCTGACTGTCTAACAACATGCAGCAGTCCTTCTTTCAGAAGTTCCTCAGCTAATCAAGAAATTCCCTGCATTTTATGGAACCCCAGGGTTTGTCAACAAGTTTAAAGACCCCATGACCTGTTCCAATGCTGAGCCACAAGGATGCAGTCCACACCCTACAAACCCACCTAAGAAACAAGTTAATATTACCATCCCATCTATGCATAGTTTTTCCAAGTGGTCTCTTCCCTTCAGTTTTCCCCATCAAAACCCTGTTTGCATTGCTTTTCACTCCCATACATGCAACATGCCCTGCACATCAAATCCTCCTTAATTTGATCACCCAAATAATATTTGGCAACAAGTGCAAGTCATGAAGCTCCTCACTATGCAGTTTTCTCCAGTCTCCTGTTACTTCCTCCCTCTTAGGCCCCAACACCTGCTACAGCATCCTGTTCTCAAACACCAATGCTCTTTCCTAAATGCGAGAGATTAATTTTTGTACCCATACAAAACAAAAAACATTTCTTGTGTTATTAGAATCTAAATTTAATAAGAAGTAAGAAAAACTGTTGCAGCATGTTGACTTATTGTTATCAGCCAAGATGTCACAGTGTGCTATTGTTGTTTACTGCTTATGGGGTTCACTTAAGGCAAATGTAAAAGATTAATTGAATGTACAAGTAGTTACAGGCATTAAGTAAATGCGTAAGAGTTTAGGTTCTCACTGCAGTGCTGCTGAACATTAAAGTGTTTTGGCATGTGACACTGTGTAATTCAGTGAAAGGTTCCTGACATTTCAAAGGATCATACTGCCTTCATACGCAAAGCGAAGCAGTCCCTGAATACCATGAAGATAAAGGCACTACATTCATTCAAAACATAATAAATTACACTCACAGCAGTAGTGTGTCACACCCCAGTTAAGTACTGCAAGTACTAAGACAAGGAAAACAGTGTAATATTTCTAACAGCTTGTACTTCTGGTAGTTCAACATGCTCTGCCACTAGGAAACAAAATGTACTCACTTCCATGGCACCTACTGTATGCTTCTGACACTATTCAAAGTGAGTGCAGTTGAAATACCAGATGTATCTGATATGGAAATATATGTGGGTGATACAGAAATATATGCATTAATTTGTGTACCTGGAAGAAATGCTTGAGGCAAACGGCATATTGCAAGCGGACTTCTCTGTAGGTGACACCACATCCTGAGAGCAGGACCTCCAGCACTCGAACAACAAAATTCAGTCTCAGCCCACTGTCTGTCTTGTCACCATGATCCAAGTACCACCAGCTTCCTTTCTCATATTTTGAAACATCACAGAGAGGTGTGTGTTTCACAAGTTGCAACACAATGTGCAGGTACACCACCAGCGGAAAGCGACCTGAACGGGCCGCTCTTATACAATCAGCCATCACATTACCATCCATCAGTAACAAGTCACCTTTCACTCTTGCCACCTATAATGCACATATTAAATATCAGTCAACTCTCAGCATCATAGTAGTTACTGTATATGTCGCCTGCTTTAAACATTATAATAAACTCTACAGTTGGCCCACAGTGTATTTATGTGTTTCAATTAATTCTCACAATAAACAGTGATTAACTCCCCCTAAACTGTATTGACTAGTTGGTGTGTGTAATGGCGATGATGTGTTTTCTTTGAAGTAGAACATGAATTTTAAATATTATTTAGGTTAGTGTTTCTCTGGCACTTTAGGGTGCAGAACCCTATTGGTTTATGTTAATATACAGGCACAGGGAAGTCTAATTTAGCATAATCACACCCACAGGCAGCCAGTGCATGTTATAACCAAACTGAATTTGTTTGTCTGAACTGGTGTTTAATGCAAGTCCTTTGGTTTGTGAACCATAATGCCAACAGCTGCTTCATTTTTTTTAAACCACGATCATTCACAGGGAGGAGCCAGCATAGCTTCGCTGGTACAGTAACTAGGCTGCAAAATGGACAAAGAAAGGCTTAATTCCCGGCGAGGACAAAAAAATTTTCCCCTTTCCCAAAATTTACAGCAAACAGTATGTGCTCAACAGTCTGTGTTCACACTTTCATTCACATCACTCTTTGTTATTTCTAATAATACTCATGTGTCCTTTTTCACAGCTTAAAAATAATGCTGACTGTGGACCGGCCTTTAAAGGATGACAATGGTATAACATATTTCCACTCTACTAGCAGCAGATCTGTCAAATATCTCTACCTCACATTTTTCAAAATATGACACAGACATATCCAGTATCTGTTGGCTGATAGCTGGGGTGGGTTGCTTAGCAACAGAATAAGCCATCATCAGAAGGAGCAGCATCATGTGAACAGGCTTCCTGTCAGCTGGATGAATCTTTTCAGCAGCTTGCAACAAAAGCTCAGCTTCTGGAAGAAGCTCTCTGTTTTCAGACAGGCAGCAGAGAAACACAGAACACGTGTCTGTAGAGCCTTTAGTGTTTAAATCTGCAACACATGAACAGTGGGTAAGTGAAAGCAAGTTACACACACAGCTAGCACACCTCCTGTAACAAGCCATTTTGCAAACACTTCAAAAGCTTCTAAGATATGCAATGTCAGATTAAAACCTGCAGTAGTTCAATGCCATTTGGTGATATACATAAACAAACATATATACATAAAAGAGCATCCCCATGTTGTCTAGACCACAATACACTATTGGGCACTATGGAACACTGCATCAAAATGTCATGTCATCATTCTCAGTAGTAAGATACAGATAGCTATACTGTACTGTTATGGAATCTGGCATCAGCATGCCAATTAAAGTGTGCAGAAAAAAAGAGGTCATCTTGGTATCAGTGCTGAAGACTCAAGACTTTTGAAATGTCACGCACTTTCAGGCAAGTATTTCCCGACATTCTGAAGGATCACGGTGCCTTCATCTTCACACTCAGACAGTCCAAGAAGAATGCCTGCTGCTGAAGAAGAAGACACTATACTATGAACCTTCTAAATATCAGCAGTTACTCAACAGACAGACAGACAGACAGACAGTGTCACATCCCACCTACAAAAACATCAGCATGCACCTCTCAGACTTTATTAGCCACCTACCAGGCTACTGAGAAAAACCATGAAAAACCTGAAGACAGTCTCCTGACTGAGACTGCTGAGTTATGCCCACTTACTCATGATCTGTAATATTTTAACATGGAGCCCTTAAGGATGTGCCCATGTGTACAAGGATGGACAGATCTGTGTTAAACAGAATGTGCTTCATTATTCAGTGACATTCAGATCTGCCCTAACAAGCAACAACATGTGACTTGCCTGCACTTTTGAATCTGCCAATAACCCATATACAGTATAATACAACCTGCTTTGTGTGTGTGTGTGTGTGTGTGTGTGTAGTGACATTCTCATGCTGTGTCCATGACCATGCAACCCGACAGGGTCTGTAGCTCAAATCTTGGACTAGGCATCAAGAAGATGAGAAGATAAATTGGTTATCCAGCCATTAGCCAGTTTAAATAGAAAAGGAAAGAGAATTTCCATATTCAAGTTTTGGAGTGTGTGAAGGGGTTTAGCAGTTCAAACTTCTGATTGCTCTCCGCACTCAAGACTAGCCAGTTACAAAAAGGGGTAAAGGTCTAACACACCTCATTTCCATAAAAGGCTTCAGTACTCTTTCTTGTGATAGTGGTAGGTAGCAGTATACAGGTATTCGTAGTTAAAAAGATATTTTTGGATGGGTTTGCCTGCAGGATAGTTGTTTTCTTGAGAAAGGGAGAGACAAGCCACAACAGGGACACTCAAATGTTATGATTTCATAGAGGGAAGAGGTAGGGGAACAAGCACAGCAGTGAAGATATTGTAACGGCAATTATGTCTTGGTCAATCTTAAGTTTACATGTTCGTGTGTACTATCTGAATATATAAGGAGAGTTTAATGGTACATAATTACTGACAATGATCAACCAAAGCAGCTCCTGTCCCTCTGTAAACTCCTTGGGATGGATTCATGTCTACCGACTGAGTGTACAAAGTATTTTTAACCGCGTGTTGGGCAGCTAAAGCAGACAGTTACAAACACCCTGTAGCTCCCATGTCCTATGCCATTCAAAGGATAAAATATAACTTCATTCACAGGTTATGAAGAATATAAAATGGTCAGAGATAAAGGAACAGAAGGGATTAAGGAAATCTGAAAAATGGGTATCAATGATGGAGATACAAAACAAATAATCACCTGCTGAATTTCAACAATCTTTTCTATATGCAACCAGGAATTTACAGCATCAAGCAAACCCCAACAGTTGACTACAAAGGATGTAACTATGACTGTAACTAACAAAACATCTTACCCTTTACTAATGCAGCCAAGAACTTGCATCTGCTAACAAACGAATGTTGCTTGACAATTGCTATCATAGCATCTAGTGCATTTTCTTTCACAGGCATAAGAAATGGAAGTAATGCCAGTAGAATTCTGGTCTGCGCAAGTGCAGAGTTAGAGTGCAGCAAATCAGAACACAAATGTTGCACCAAAAGCCGCACAACTTCTGAGCCGTCCTTGCCAGATTTGTCCAAATAAAGAAGAGCCAATGACAGAAGCTCATTCAGTACTGTTTCAGCACCCAACAGCTCCACCAGCACTTCTGTACCAAGACCAAGCGTCTTTCTCACAACCTGCCACCATAAAAAAAGTTTGTCTTTACAATCATGGAGTCACAGGAGCAGTTACATCCAAACCTTACTAGCCTTAGCAAAAGGGATCCATAATAAAATATATAGCTGCTTTCTTCAGCACAGTTCTGACATACATACTTGTACTAAGTCTTCTCACATGTTTGCAAATGCCTGCTAATATTCAGTGTACACTAAAATCCAGAAAAAGAATTTGAATGGGATCTAAATGCTTCTAAGTATCACTTAAGACAAGTAATACACTCCTGACCGACACCCTGTGAGAGATGAGGAAGAGTGCATTATAAACAGCATTTTCATAACCTAAATATGTATAACTAAAAACTAATTAGTTAATATATAATTACTACTACTACATAATACTCCAGTACATTCAATTTTATAATAAGGATGAGATATGTGTTTAGTATAAAAATTTTCCAACTTTCAGAAATAACAAGTGTAAAAGAATATCAGATGTCATATCCTCTAATTTTCCCACAATATATGAGGTGTAAAAATGTTTTCTTCTTCTAATCGTGTTTTTTTGGATATCATTCATGAAGAATTACAGCTAAATGCCTTATAACTGACCTAGAATTTACTGCAGCACTTCTTGAAATATTGCTACTTTAATCAACAGAAAGCTAAATTACAAGAAACAATACAGAAGGTCTTCACTCTTATGGGATGTTACACAGCACCAATTGGTACTCACCAAACATTCATGACAGCCTACCAGTCCCATCTTGAAGAGACCAATAGGCTGTCCTGAAACACTGATAATTAAACAATAATGAACACTGTGTAACGGCCCAGATGAGCAACGACCTCATTTATACAGCTGCTGGAGCCTCAAATCATGAAACAAGGAAGCCTGGGGTGATCACGGAGGTACTATAAAAACACACTTACCTTTGCATTATCATCACGTATCCTGACTGTCACTGCAGTACTGGCCAAGTCCTTGTCCCGTTCCTGTACAGAACTGTAATTTTCAACTAGATACTGTACAGCTTTCACTCTCACCGCAGCATTAGGATGATGAATTCTCTCAAACAAATCTGTCCCACTAAAAGAAATGGCACTTCCTGCTACCCCCAGCAAAGTCCTCACTGCTCTTGCAACAGCTGATGTATCATCTTCCTTGCCCAGTGCCTTGCGAATCACTGCATCATACGAGTTTGCATCACGGCGCTCCAGAGCCTTCAGAAACCCAGCATACCAGGAAACCACCTCTTCTGCATCATCAATTCCAATAGTAACATTCTCCTCATTCTCTGACCTTCTTGCAGTAAGGCCATCTACATCAAAAGTTCCAATAGCAGTTCTGTAAAAGGACAGGAATTTACATCTTCAAAGTTCAACAAAGTTATTTATAGGGAAAAGCACTGTGAAACTTTAATAATCTATTTGACCATTTAAGGCATGATATTTACAAACAAAGTTCCTATGCCAGAGAAAACTAACCATGTCACCATTACAGTGGCTTACTGGCTAATGGTGATTTGAAAAACAATACATGTTAACTGTGAGAACCATACTATTTGCAGAAAATGCAGTTACTGAATGCTAGAGAAGGTGGTAAAGATGGTAATAACTGTTCCTTAACGTTTATATCCTACTGGTGTGGGTACTTAAACTTTGGTGCATGATTTATGAAAAACATGAGTACTACTTGAACACAAAAAGATAAAATTATGGAATATACAGCATTTTGAGGAAAATGAAATAAAGAAGACACAGCATGTCTTAAAAATGCAGTAAATGTCCTTGTTGCATAACAATATTAAATGAATTCCTAGGGGTGTTTTTCTTCATACATTCACATATGTAGAAGTAGTTTTTTGAATGTTTAAATACTTGGTGTTCATTTATAACATAAACTGAAATATTAAACAATTAAGAGATTACAGAAACATCCACTCAAAAAGCAATTAAAACCGTAACTGCATTGCATATGCACATTTATCGCATTTTGCAACACTAATTTTCAAGCAGCCTCTACCCCATGTGAAACCTTTTAGTATTAAAATAGAAATGCCAAAGTCGCATAAATTCTGGGTGTAATAAATATGGCAAAAAAGAGACTTGGCATAATTACACAACAAAAGAGAGGAAACTGTCACATGTTCTGCCCACACCATTAACTTCCAAATAAATACACAATAGAAAAGTCACCACACTAAAACTAATAGAGACTAAAACTAATAAACATCACAACACCTGCATATATATATATATATATATGGGTATTTATTATGTTACTATATATATATATATGGGTATTTATTATGTTACTATACTAACATGTTTTTGCCTCTTTTGGCCAACATCAGGTACATCTAAATACAAAAATTATTAGGAGAAAGGATTTTTTTAATCACCACACTAGCTCAGCATCTTATGAGACTTACAAAAACCACAACATAAACAGAGCCATTCACATCTGGTAACACTGCAATATGACCACAATGCACAAACACACACAATACTAAGCATCAAAGAACTTACTGAATTGTAAGTTGAGCTAAATTCTCATCCACAACCTCTAAGAGTTGTTCAGCGAAGTTACACAGATCTGTCCTATCATCTGTTTGGGACTGTATAGTTGACAGTGTGCTGCGAAGGAGAGGAATGAAGAACGGTACGATGTGTATTCCAGCATTCTGCAACTGTCCAAGAACTGCTGGGAACCAACTGTGATGTGCCAGCTGCGCCACAGTATGTGCTGACACAGATGATAACTTCCCATCATGTTGAGATTGATACAGTAGAACCAACAATAGCACACATTCTGAGTGGAGTTTAGGGTGGTTGCACTGCACAATATATCAAATGAAACACAAACAAAAATTCAGTGCACACAAACATGTATTTTTAATTTACAAAGTATTTTTTATTTTACTAATGGCAGGTACATTGACTGTTTATCATTGACCTATGCGATCAATAAAAGTAAATCTTAAAAAAAAGGAAAAAAAGAATCACACTTTAAAAAAACACAAAAAAGGAAACATTCAGGGTAAATATAAAGTCCTAATGCTAAGGGGTAGTCACAAAAAATAGTGATAATAAAATAACAAAGTCAATTTTTCATCATTCTTGTCCTAGCCTCCCAGTATCGCTCACATTCCGTCTTATTAGTTAATGCGGTACATTGTCCTAGATGGTTTCTATCCATGAGTTCGTGGAGGCTGCACAGCGTAAAGTAGGGGTCAGGGTAGATTGCAATGCGGTGGAGATGCACACCCAAGCAATCATGTCCAATGCACAGTCGGAACTCTGCAACTGCCCTTCTTCTAGGCCAGTCTGTTACCTTGGATATTTCTTGTGTCCACGGTTTATGGGATAGTCTTGTCTCTAATTCGTGTCTGTATACGCTTCGGAACACCTGCTTACAAAGTATAGTTACTTAAAATTAAAAATTTAGATTTGCAAAGAAAGTACTTTCCCAATGACACTCTACTAGTCTCTGTTGCTTTTCCTTCATAATATATATTTCCTTTCCCTGCAGACTGCTCAGCCAATAAACAAATGCATATCACAGGTTTTTAAGCATACATTTTGGTGATAGGTGCTACAGTCTGTTAAGCTTCAATAAGCTGCAAAATTTGAGGATTTCAATCACATGTTCCTGAACATCCCAGAAGAATGGAATTTGCATCAACCAGTACACAAGCCAACACCCCTTGCCATCTCTTCATACCTCGACAGCCCAAGCACAAATGGATATGGTGGCAGTATGTTCCTCCAACATGCCAGTAACCACCCACCAGGCTACACAGCACCTCACCCCTGATAAGTCATAAAATTCACTACAAGGAGAAATTCATACAGTAAACTTTTCATTTCACCTGTTAATTATAATTACAAAATTACTCAACTTCATACTTTCAAATTAACACATTTCAGAAAAAAATTATGGCTAATTAATACAAGATGACATACAAGAATTGCAGTCTTCTGGGATACGATGCTGCATTACTGGTTCCTGATGTTTTGAAGGTGACATAGTCCTTTGAAACGTCAACAGCCACTTGACAAGTGACACAGCATCACATCCTAGAAGACCAGAATCCTCAAGTACACCACTACGAACACCTTACAACTGGCTAGACAACATACCCCTGCAACTTTGTTGACAATCCCATTGAAGATTTGAGGTGAGAACTGAGTGCGACGCGTGAGTTGTGCAACAATCATATAAGAAGCTGCTACAAAATCCCCCAAGGGTGATGTCAGACCTTTAAACAGAGACTTCAGTAGATATGTCATCTGAAGTTCATTTACTTGATTCACATGTTCCAGTCCTCCCACTATTGTGGTGCAATGGAAAGCCAAAAGTGTGGCCAGAGCACCATCTTTATTCTCTGGAAAAAAAAAGCAAAGAAAACTTAACCAATGAGGTTCTCACTACAGTGGCTGTGCACAGTGCACAGTGCTGTGACACTTATTTGATGTCTCACAACAGTGGCTGTGCACAGTGCTGTCTTGTGGGGTGTGACACTTATTTGATGTCTCACAGCAGTGGCTATGCAAGTGCTGTCTTGTGGGGTGTGACACTAATTTGATGTCTCACAGCAGTGGCTGTGCACAGTGCTGTCTTGTGGGGTGTGACACTAATTTGATGTCCCACAGCAGTGGCTGTGCACAGTGCTGTCTTGTGGGGTGTGACACTTATTTGATGTCTCACAGCAGTAGCTATGCAAGTGCTGTCTTGTGGGGTGTGACACTTATTTGATGTCTCACAGCAGTGGCTGTGCACAGTGCTGTCTTGTGGGATGTGACACTTATTTGATGTCTCACAGCAGTGGCTGTGTACAGTGCTGTCTTGTGGGATGTGACACTTATTGGATGTCTCACAGCAGTGGCTGTGCACAGTGCTGTCTTGTGGGGTGTGACACTTATTTGATGACAATAATTTTACAACAGGAGTCGAAGAACAGGATGGTAAATAAAACGCATACCTTCTCCAAACAGACCCCCAAAGGACACATCAAAAAGTCATCCTATAAGACAGTATAAACCTTGTAGTGCCAGGACAGCCAGGCAACCTGGCTCGTGGCTGAATGACTTTATATTACTTCACCATGACCTACATGACATTTTTACAACTATTCATACTTAAACAATAAGTCCTTAAATTATACACACTGTATTCCTTGATGGTATCTGAGGTCATTTTACAAACGAAGTGCAGGAAAGAGGCATCAGTTGCACATCGATTGAGTAATGCAGTTTTTGATAATGGTACACCAGCGCCTTGTGAAGGATATAGCCAGTGCCACCTGTTGGCTGGATCTGATATGTCCATCATCTGCAGAACGCGCACAAAAATGCGTGTATCGTGGTACGGAAGTATCAGACTCATTAAATCATCAACATTGAATGACTCAATGTGAAACCTGAAACAGCATGAAATAGTTTGCAAATAAACAAACTATACAAAATTCTCAACTGAAAAAATTCAGTTACAGTATTTCAAACGTTTGCAAAATTTGCAAGAATTTAAACATCTGTTCAGTAATACTGTAAACACCGTTTTAGTCAGTGCAAGCACAGCTTGTATTTACAAATTACTTCATAAAACTGACTTTGGATATGTGCAAAAATCAATTTAAAATGGCATCAGCACACCAATACACAATACAGAGTAACAAGGAAACAATACAACTTACATGAATGAATCAGGAAAAATATGTATGAGGGAGGGAGGGAGGGAGGGTGGATGGAAGGAAGGAAGAAGGGAGCAAGAAAGGTAGAAAGGAAACAGAAAAGGACAGGGAGCTTTGGAAAGACACACACACACACAGAGATGTGAGGCTGGTCATGGGAGGACATACTGAACATCAGGTTCAAGCACCAGGAAGCTATCTCTCAGTTTATGCAAATAAAAAATTATTCTAAACAATTCAAATTTCACAAAAAGTGGAAGGAAAAGTGGAAGCAAAGTTGTTTATCAGTGCATTGCAGTTGTGTCTTCAACCCGAACTGGAAACCCTCACCCAACCCATAATATTTAAGCTTTACTCACTTCTTTAGAATTGTGACATTTATGTTATTTGTACCAGAAACCAGATCATCTGGTCATTATGCTTGGACAACCGTCAAATTTGCTTTGACAATTTTAATGGACCCTAAATTTATAGTAGCTAAGGCTACTAACCTTTTGCTGTAAAGCCATGTCACTTCTTCAGCATTTTTGTTCTGGGCTCTCTGACCCCAGAGAATTTTAATTAATATTAACCAGCTAAGGTTATGCAACACCCTCTCAGAAAGACTGAACAAATAACAGCAGAAGGCCCTCTTTCTTGATGGACAAATTACAGAAGCTGAAGTCAAATTTGTCAAAAATCTCACTTTAGGAGTAGGAAATACAGATGATTGGGGAACATGAAGTCAGAAATTTTTAGTCAATCAGTGAGATGCATTATGTACAAAGGGCAATATCTTCCATCCACCAATAAGCACCTAATAAATGCTTACTATGACAAACAGGTTCAATTTAAAGAACTGCATATCAAAACTGTGTACCCCAGTGATTTGATGACTGTCATGATTATGTTGACCATGATGCAGTTGCAACAAAAATGATGATAATGTTACAAAGTTCCACAGTGTTGTAATATGTTTTCTTTTGGGTAATTCCCCGGCGTCACAAAGGTAACAGCCGACGTTTCGGAACCCTCTATCAGTTCCATCTTCATAGGCACCTGCCTATGAAGATGGAACTGATAGAGGGTTCCGAAACGTCGGCTATTAGCTTTGTGACGCCGGGGAATTACCCAAAAGAAAACATATTACATACAGGACACGGCGAAAGCTTAAAATCAAAAATTCCACAGTGTTG
>Ga0123352_10014445_pt1 | contig 12575 bp, 6 predicted proteins | sample TergutLab28metaG_FD_89700 | JGI IMG/M metagenome (GOLD analysis project Ga0123352, IMG submission 89700) | Labiotermes labralis P1 segment gut microbial communities from Petit-Saut dam, French Guiana - Lab288 P1 | ecosystem: Host-associated > Arthropoda: Insects > Digestive system > Gut ... | reverse complement strand
CCCCCCCCCCCCCCCCCCGCCATAATCGCGAAAAATATGTAACCAAGAGAACTTCCAGCTTGTATTTTTGGTACTTATTTATTCGAAATTCGTATTTTGTGTGTATTGATACGGAGTAAATTGACTTCCAAACTGAACTGGTATGAGTTGTCCCTTTCGTATTGTTCACGCTGTGCATCCTGGATTTACAAACTCTTATCAGCACTAACGAATGCACAGTTCTGTATATTATGTATTTTACTATTAGTTTGCTCCTACATGTTTCGGCGCAGTTGCCATCCTCAGGGAGCTCACACCAATGTTGTTAAATCATACATGAATAAAAGTTTTACAATGGTCATACATATCAAATATGCAGGTTTCAGTTAAAATTTACAGTATTTAAATGTTATTATAAAATGATAGTATAATTTTTTGTTGACTGTAAATTGTAAAAGTGATAGTATGATTTATTGCTAATTTTAAACTGTCTCCTTTCCAAGTGGCCCCTTGTTTTACAAACACCTATTGCTTTCTGATCTCAATTGGACCTTGTCTTGTAACCTGTATGTTTCATCTTGTCACACGGTCTCCCAGCGCATTCCAAAGAAACAAGACACAACATGCTGGTTATAGGACAGAATCAAATTCAGATCAGAAAGCAATAGATATTTGTAGAACAAGGAACCAATTGGAAAGGAGACAATTTTTAATCTACAAAAGATCATACTATAATTTTATAATAACATTTTAAATACTATAAATTCCAACTAAAACCTGCACACTTGATATGCATGATCATTGTAAAACTATTGTATTGCTTTACATTTTAAGAACACTGGAGTAAGCTCCCTGAGAAAGACAGTTGCACCAAAACATGTAGGAGCAAATAGTAAAATACATAATTTGTTGGTTCTGATAAGAGTTGGTATGAGTTGTGTTGTGTAGGTTCATGCATTCAAATCCCAGGCTGTTTCACAGACCACAATTTTTCTTCTTATTCATAGCACATCAAGTATGCTGAACAAAACAGTCAGGTTTTACTGTAAATCAAAACATATTTTTTCTAGTGCTTGGATTAGATGTCTCATGGCCCACAAGTTGATTCTCTTAGTGTAACCCATAGTAATAAACCGAACCATTCAATTTGTAGTATGTTTTTACCGCATACAGCAATTTCATCAAATAATCCAACAAGATACACATTTATGGATCGCAACTCTGTTTAATATCTCCTACATTTAGCCATCTTGGCCATCTAAAGGGATACCATTCAATATTATAAGAAGGTCCACATTTTTATTACAATAAAAGCAAATGAAATATATCCTTGTGCAGCCCAAAATAATAAAATAGTACAACAGTAGAATGCCATCCATGAACAACACATAATTTACATACAGAATTAGCTCAGAAACTTGTGGATAATATCTCTAACATAACTATTCACACTGCAGCCAACATTTGGAAAGACTGTGAATGCCATGGTGTTATATTTCCATCGTGTGCCATAAAAAAATACTTTTTGATAGACTTAATGCTGCTTATGGTGGATCCCCTCAAAACAGAGCGTACCTTGCAACTGTGGCACTGAGTAAAGTGTCAAGATAAATGTTTATGCGATGCATTTTGAGTATCTGATGGTTGGTATCAAGCACAATTTCAATGAAGGTTCTTTGGTAGAATTACACACCTGTGCAACATCATTTTCAGGAAGCCTCAGTAGATAAAATCATGTTCAGAGATCACATACTATACATAACACTTCACAGAAAATTCAGCAGCATATACTTTAGTCCTTGTGATGGGTCCCATGCTGGCTCTTCTAACTGAATTGTGCCTTTCAGAGAAATCTACAAGACAAGCAAATTATATCACAATTTACTTAAAATTTCATGTCAATGATACATTAATCCAGGATATTATGGAGCACAAACTGCAGACAGTAAATTATAATTCCACAAAATTAAATTGGAGATCTGTAATAAAGTGCCAACAATCAAATTGGCTTTATAAATCAAAAGCAAATTGAGTAGTGCTAGCAGGCCATTGCTTAATACAGCAGATTTGCAGTTAACTGAGAAAAAATGCAGTGTTGATTTAATACAGTATTCTAGCATTTCTGATACAATGAAGTACCAAAAGTAAGAGAACTGAACGCTTATTTTGTAACTAATTAAAAATGTCTGAGAACCACCAATCAATCTGTAAATATATGATGACATGCATCATTCTTCAAGTTAAGCAATGTCATATCCACAGCCTGTCGGCCAGCAGACTTATTGATTGTGACGACATATGATCATCATTCACTAAATTTACTCTGATGATTGAACAAAGGCATCAGTTTTTAACCTAACTCTGACACAGCTATCAACCGAGAACTTTTAGTGCTACAAACTATGCCTTTTCCACTTCTGTCCACAAAGGCAGCTGTTGCTTGGTCTGGAAAAAAATTCAGTGTTAGTGGTGACATGGACAGGACGAAAGTCCAAGGGACAGTGATCAGTGCAATAAATATGAGAACTACAGATTTATGTAAAACTATATTCACAAAAATTAGTAATTTTTATAAAGGCAAACTTGTACAGGAATTTTATATAACACATTATTTCATACTGTAGATTGCTCAAAATATAACCACACGCATATGTCATCTGAATAAATTCTACTATAGTAGCAAAACATTTATAAGTTCATTAAACAAGATAATATTATATGGCAACTAAGCAAGACCTATTCTAGCAACCGCATTCACAAACTTGTTCAAACTGGCAGCTCATGCAGCAAGGTAATCAAGAAAGTATGACATCAGCACAAATGTATTTGTGACCCCAAGATGAAAGATATGGCACTACAGTTTTCAGAGCAACATGCAAAAACACCCCGAAAGTCTGATTATAAAAAGGTCCACACTCTACAGGCATACACAGGGAGTAGGCGCAGGGTTCCATTCATTCTTAACCTTTGCACTACATGAGAATGCGCGGTCAGCCTCAGCCCCAGCTGCTTTACCCCAGGGGAAAGATCCCCCAGTACTTATTACACAGCAGCCTGCAAAGGCCCCAAGGTGGGTCTGAACATTTTAGAAAAGAAACAAATCTTTTCCCTTAGACATTACACTATCATGACTCATCATAAAACTACAATGATCATACACTTTCTACAACAGTAGGCGTATGGGTCAGTCAAAATTTCCTGGGGTTTGCTGTGAGCCATTCCTGTCATGTTTATGCATATCTGTGACCCAATGGTATGAGATAAAAAACATGAAAAAATTCAATGATCTCAAAGTTGAAGTTAGTGGACCAGAACAGGTGTCACATGGGCAAGTCAAGTAACACCAGGACAAAGAAGGAACTCGTGGGATTATTTTTGTACAAGGGATGTGCAAATGGGTTAAAGATGTTCATTAAAATCCTACCTCCATCGGGTTCATGAAAGGAACAAGTGGGGGAGGGGGGGTAAACGTGGCTAGGAACCTTCGGGTTCCACAAACGCAAGAAGTTTCTCAAATGGCTGAGGATCTACTGGTGCCTCAAAGACCCTACTCCCATGACTTAGTCATTTAAGTTTTCTTATTTAAATGGAAACCTCACTTTGTACAAATGTGCACGAACTTGAAGCTTATTTACACAAAATAACTTTCGTCCCAGAAAAAAGTGGCATCAGTTACACCATTACAGCATTCAGTATGCTGATCTTAACATCCACTCCTTGAAAATTACAGTCTGCATTTAGAATGTCTTAGAAGTCACCAACACCTTGCGCACACATATTATACACAGCTAACATTACTAGCTACATTTACCATACAAGCACAGAAAACATGGAAACATGGATTATTTTTGTGCATGTACAATAATAAATGCACATTACAAAATACATATTATTCTCTGCAAGTACAATTATAAATAATGTTAGGACAAGAAACAGAAATTCAGAGTATGAATAATAATGTGACACGCAGCACATCAGCAGTCGGTGTCACGATATCCTGCCTTCCATAATGATAGGAAAAATATGGGCCCAAAAACGCCTTAAGGCAGCCTGCAAATTGGAAGACCAATACCTGAATCAATTTGGATGGAAACTGTCTGAATACATAAAAATTGGAAAACAATGTACCAAAACTGTTCAGGTATTCAGGCTGATCCTAGCCAGAAAAGGCAATCAGACTGTATTAATAACAAGGACATAGCAAGTTCAATTGACACCAACCATTCCAGTGCATGAAACAGCAAACACCAATCAGTCTTACAACATAATCACTCAATAATATCTGTATTTTTAAAAACATGAACGTCCCCTGGAGATATGCCACAGTTATTCAGAATATCTCCTAAGACATTCAGTTTTCTCTCTTTATATCAGCATTCACATAATTTGGAATACAGATAAGACAGCAATTTTCAATATTCATCTTTTCTGGAATGTTATCTAATAAGTAAAACATTAATGTAGTGAGACCCACTGTTGAACGCCTTGTAGAGCCAGTGCAGTGTTAGCACACTGGGTAGAATGTATGGGCAGTTTGACATTTCACCTGACTAAGTCACTGCAGTGCTCCACAGTATACCTCAAAAACAATTAGTCTATGTCAAAATGGAATGCAACAGGCCACATCACACTACCTCTCACGTGTAATACAAATATTTCAGTTTATAAATGCTCTTACACCCACAATTAATATAAAGTCAAAACTATTACAATAAAACAGTTATTTTATACATTTCTGGAATGTTTACACATTACAAAGCCAAATGTAATACAAAAACGATTGTTAACCAGAAGCATGTTTACACTGGTATTCCGGATGCAAAAGTTAATGTGTTTTGTATCAGGGGAAGGATTAAAGCTGTACTGATCAACGATTAAATATTGTGTGTGTGGACGCATACACTGATACACGAACAAGGGCTGAGATAAATTTATACCTTGGGCCATAGTGAAAAATTAATCCCCCGATGAACGATCATATAGCAATACACTCTTACAGCATGCCCTCATACATTACTTGCCAGCTTACAATGTCTTTATCTCTCACTTTTAAAACTACAACCACGGAAAGTTACGGCCATGAAACAACTCCTTCCTTTGGATTGGAAAGCAAGAAGCATGTTATTGCAATTGGTTTCAAGAACCGGCAGCCAATTGATCTCTTGATTTGAATTCTCACATGAGGCACGGTATACATTCAATGAGAATATCAGCAGTCAAAATAATGTGCATTGGTGTTACAAAAATCCCCATGCAGTTGATGAAGTACCTTTTGCATGACCTTAAAGTCAAAACCCATGTCACTGAAAAAAAAAATAAATTCATACTTTTCCACTGACTTTATTCAGACTTCAATCCTCAGGCAATTAACAGATGAAAGGATAATGCCAAAAAATGCCATGGCCCACAAAGAAAATTGCTCAATATGTAACCAGAGAACACATTGGGCAGTTGGCCAATAATGCATACACCACTGCCTGGGGGTTTGAATCCATATGCTTACATGTGGAAGACGTAACAAGGCAGAGTTTACGTGAATAATGCAAGATACAAGCTCTGTCACAAGTTCTGAAATACTTGCATAAAATACAAAGGCTTGCTTAGAAGCATGAGCTTGGCATTTCTAGAGTTTGTATGAAATAAGGCAATATTAACTGCAGGAGAAAAATGGGATCAAAATTCCTGGCAGATGCAGGCTTCCAAGGCAATGATACAGAGAGTTATTTTATTGCTTCACTAAGAGAAGGCAGCAAGAAAAAAACTCCCTGCATTAGCTACAGTGCTTAGAGAGCACAAGAGAATATACTCCTTGTACAATGAAAGGCGTAACCAACTACAGAGAAAATCTACTCCATTTTACAATGTTGTCTGGAACTTCCAAATATATTTGTTTGCAATACTGTCTATAGTTGAGAGCTGCTTTCCAACAGCCAAGTCTAAGATGATTATCAAACTGCATCCAAATGTGCAGTAAGTTTTAAACAACAACCATAACAGTATGCCTATGGTTATAAATGGTACCCTCTTTAGCAATACTCCAACATGTTTCAGTCAATTAAATTACCATCATATCGGTGAAAACCATATGAATTGTGGATAAATTAATAAATTTCACATCAATCTGTATTTGATATTAAACATGTGTCACACTTTTGACGTTCATAGGGCTGTGCATCATAATATTATTTCTATAGTAAAACCAACCAGATGCACCAGTGTATCAAATTTATTTTATTTTAGAATTACACTCTACATGTTTCGGACGGTCTTTCCGCCCATCATCAGGAGTTCAAGACTGTACATACAGCAACAGGCATTTGTCAAACAGATACTGTTAACTGCTTGCTAGCAGGTACAAGATGGAACCAGGATGGAACTGGTTCCATCTCGTACCCGCTAGCAAGCAGTCAGCAGCATCTGTTTGACAAATGCCTGTTGCTGTATGTACAGTCTTGAACTCCGGATGATGGATGGAAAGACCATCCAAAACATGTAGAGTGTCATTCCAAAATAAAATAAATTTGATACACTGGTGCATCTGGTTGGTTTTACTATAGAAATAATGTGTCACACAAAAACCTACTAAAATAGTACTTTTTGATTACAACATGTCACATTTTCCCTAATGCTTTTTTTTTTTCGCAAGTCTGCAGTTGTAAAGTCACTGTATTTTCAACCGCATCTTGTCTTAAAATAACTTGCTACAGTGCGCTGAAATCGACTATAATCTTCACTGCTCACTAGGAACAACAATCATGCAAATAAATTGAATTATGTCTGCAGCCTTGACTTCACATATTACACCCATCCATATTTCACACACAAATACTTTTCTGAATGGTACAAATTAATTACTTTTACGCTGTATTCTGCAGTGTCATAAATTGTTATGGTGCTTGTCTGATGGAGGTGGTTTCAAGCTGCAGTTTAATTTTACTGGTCAAATGTATCCTTGTATGTGATGTTCTGCTGTTGATGGACGTGTCTTGTGCTTAGCTGCGCTACAGCTCTGTGCCTATACCGCTGCCTCAGGGCAGGACCACAATGCTGATGCCCCAGCAAGTAGAAAGACACAGTGTTGGGTTTCGAAGTGTCTGGGTGTGAGTCTGCCCAGAGCCACTGGAGGTGCACAACCATTGCAAGAAAGTCAATTCCAAGACCAACATATGTTGCACAGTGGGTATCAACAACCAAACCAAACTGAAACCTCTCCCTCTGCTTATGGTGGCTGCATCTCAAGAGGAGGGTCAACCACACTGACCTGAGATGGTGCCCCATGGGCCAGGCCTTCACTTCTTATCATTCTCTACCATAAAACAAGTTACATATAACAACTGCAATATCTGGAGAGCGGTCTCTTCCCACTGTTACGGTACAGTACACAATGAACGCACATGTTATAAGAAGGAGGAATCATATCAGGATTTCCCACAGCAGTGCTGCTGAGGATTTGGGTCTTTGGAGATGTAATATTGTGTGGTGGGTTCCTGACATTTCAAAGGAACAAAGGGTATTCATCTTCACAAGTCAATCAGACCACAAAGAAATCATCTGTTCTTGTGCTGATTGATCCTTGAAGACAAACGCACAATGTTCCCTTGTAATGTTAGGAACCACTCACCCAGTGACATGGTACCACATCCCACAAGACTGGAATCCTTAAGGTACCGTTTACACCCATAACTCTACTATCACTGTTATTATTTAAAACACGTTATCTGAGGTACATGGTGGAGAACAAATTAACTTAGAACCCAGGTGTGGGTTCTTTCATGTTTACATTTGATGTGAACTAGCTTACCTTGTAGAGATATGCTACAACAAGAAGTGACATAACCGTTTTAGCAAATCAAAATGGTTTTACTCTACATGACAGCAGTGTTCTCCTCCTGTAACAGCTGCAGGAGACCGGTAGTCCCTACACAAGAATTACACTCACTGCACCTTATGCTGCAAACAAAACCAGATTAGGAACTTGAGGCTGTCAAGGCAGTGAATATGAAGGTTACCCAGGATGTGAGGCCATGTTTAGGGCAACCACAGGGAACAGCAGCCTGAAAGAACAAATATGACACTCCCCCATACATTATGTAATGTTGGCACTTGGACATTTTCTCCATGACGAATCACACATGGACTGCCATAGCACAGTCTTGTGTCACTCAGTGACGGGGATACATTCTGAGAAAGGCGTCGTAAGGCGATTATGTCGTTGTCTGAATGTTGCAGAGTGTACTTATGCAATAAACCTAGATAGTATAGCCTACTACACACCAAGGCTATATGGTATAGCCTATTGCTCCTAGGCTACAAACCTGTACATGTTACTGTACTGAATACTATAGGCAATTGTAACACAATGTAAATATTATAATATTATGGGACCACCATCGTATATGCGGTCCGTCGTCGACCGAAACATCGTTATGTGGCACATGACTATTTTGAGTCTGGGGTCTTTGTCATTATAAGCCAAAGCAATGAAACACAATTATTTGTGAAATACAAAAACTAGTTTGGATCCCCCTGAGGGTCAAATGGAGTGCGAGACTGTCCAGTTCAGGAACTCCTATGGCCAGCCCTGGCCATGCAGTTTAGAATAAAAATAATGATGTTCTGTTGGAACCTGCTGCCTCGTTCACCACACACAAAAACGTGACAGATGCAGCACATTCCTAATACACATCTACCAGCCTACACGGCACCACACCCCTGAAGACAATAATCTTTAAAACCAGATTTTACTGAACTGTGTTAAAATGCCTAGTTCTGCAGCCACACAAAAGCAAGACGCCTTTTAACCAGTGACTGAGAATCACTGTTAAAAAGCCATGTTCCTACAATTGGTACATTTGACAAACACTTTTCACTTCTGGCTGCTTGCCACATCATGCCAACAGCATGCTTCTACAAATACTGGACACAGGTCTGTTTCCTGCCAACTGTCAGTAAATGAGGCATAACTCTAAGAACTCAGTAGTATCTCAGTACTTATGAAGTTCCAACAATGGGACTGTTGTTGTGAACCCACAATTCATATACACTTGACAAACAGACGTGACTTTTGTGAGTACAGCCCATCAGTATTCACTGGTATGTCGAAAGGTGAGCGTGGCCAAGTACAGTTTGTGGGAATGCTATCACAATGACAGGCAAATACTTGGCAAGTGTACCAAACTACAAATGTTGCCAGACAAACCAACCGTGTATACAGCAATACAATCATTCATTTGGCTCCTTCTGCAATGCACAATCATTGCTGCAAATGTCAAACATACCAATCACAGGAACACAGCTTAAGATGTAGGCACAAAAATGTAAAATGTAATACAAATGCAATGGCCAGTTAATTTCACAATACAACAATTACGTAAACATAATATGCACATTTAAACATGAATACAACATTACGATTCTAACAGTAATATTTAAGCAAACTATGACATCTTGTCTAAGTATACTGCAGTAAAACGGTGTCCCTTATTGCACACATTTCTTTCGTCTCCTTTAAAACAAACTCAGCAATGCCACCATCAACAGACAATTCTCACAATACGGTGGTTTGTAACCTGAGTACTCTCACCAAAAGAACACAAATCAGGCATCCTTCGCACCACTGTCACTACGGATGACCACAAAGCGTATGTGGTACCCTGATAATATTTTTGTATAAAACTGCATCACATCACTGGGTGACGCACATTTCATCCGGTACACGTTTAAATCACTGGATATCAAAAAATTAAATTTTTTTTGTATTAACATTGGTCCTAATGTGTGGGGGCTTCCACATTTTATGCTTGGATTTTATTAAAAAGTTACATTACGAAGTTTCATAAAAATTTATAAACAAGACATTTCATAATTCAAACTGGAATATTTCACAATGTTAATCCACATCTGCTAATATCGATGACATCTATATTTTGTCCGCTTAGTTTACTGTGCGTTGGAATAGCGTATCAAAATTTCACAGCAATTAATCCAGCCAGAGTGGAGATATTTTTTGTGTATGAAAAGGGCAGTGGCAAATGGCTATTTTGTTATAAAATCAAAGTGTACAAAATACAATTTCCTATAAATCTGAACTTCAAAACAACTCAAAACATATTTGCTACAGTGTTACAGACATGACATGTCTACACAACCAGCACACACACAGTTTGTCTACGAGTAGATTACTTACATAAAGACACTGAGAAATAAAACAAAACTCAATACTAGAGCCATATGAAGAATTTATTATGAACCAAAGAGACAAACTTTGGTACGTATTTTCTCTTTCAGGCAAATTTACTTCTGTGTTAATGATTAGAGAAATGGATAATGACGCTAAAAAGGAAGACCAAGTGCTAGAAGCAGGAGGTCTCTAAGAGAAAAAATAATGGCCGACTGTGACTGTAATGAAGCCATAAAAATAAATAAATAAAGGCATAGGCAAACAAAACAGGCATGTTACTCAAACATGGTTTTAGCAGTACGTGTTGGCTTGGGTATTGTACGTAAATGCGATCAAATTCTGGGAGTGTTTTTTACTCTATCCCTGGAATTAGAGATACAATTTACCAGTTCTTACAATAAAACCAACAAAATGCACTAATTTCTGAAATTTATTTTTTTTTGTTGATTTTGGTTTTGCTGACTGCTTGCTGGCAAGCAGTCAGCAAAACCTGTATAACATATATCTATTGCTGTGTATACAGTACTAGACTCCTGATGATGGACTGAAAACCTGACTGAAACATGTAGAGTTCTATTCCAAAAATAAATTTGAGAAGTTAGGGCATCTCGTTGATTGTATTATAAGAATATATCACGATGCACGGACCACTGAATGTCAAACAGTTTACCAGCTAACAAGCCAATGATTAATTGACAATGACAGCTTTAAAACATGCCTGAACCTTGCTGACCCCCTACCAGCAACAGGCTATTAAGTACTCATATGTGACCTGCTTATCACAATCCTGAACCATAATGGTGGGAGTCACAATATGGACTGTTTGTTACTCCTGTAGCAAATATAAGTTGCTTTTTATAAAAGTACAGACATAATGAGAGTCACGCATGTGAGAAAATGGCAGATAGTTTGGAAAATGTTGAATGGCCATCTGTGATGATAACTGCACTGCTCAGCCCAGCACATCAGGGACAGATGAAAACTCGGTAGGAATACATACAGATACTGATTTTGGAAAACAGACAATCACTATTCAAGATTTAAGCTATATTGATGTTTGCAATTGGAACTGTACACATGTCCAAGCCCTATCACTTCAAAATCTGAATGTAAATTTGATAATCTGTTTGAGGATTCAACCTCGTATGAGATAACTAAATTAGATATATTCCAGCTGCAGACACGCATTCAAAATTTAATGACAAGGTTGGAGTTGGCTTGTACAGGTAAACAACACTGTAGCCTAGCAACTCCCAACACTTTACATGAACTTCGTAAAATCTACTTACCACAGAACTTCCCCCCTGCAATCCACTCTTGGCTGAAACTGAATGACTTACACACATCTTCTGAATTTGCTGCTGCACCAGCCTTAGATGGACAGGACGACACTAATCTTGTCAATCACACTTCCACAAACATTAGTTGATTCTCTTCCAGATTGTTATACTGAATTAAAACAGCTCATTTCAGTATAAATACAATACCATTTTTATCAAAAAAAAAAAATAAATAAATAAAGGGAGGAGCAATATTACTCACAGTTAGCAGTCACAAAATTGTCACCCTGTCTTAAATACAGCATCAGAATTTACCCAGAAGACGAGACTTACGCAGCTGCAGCACCAGAACAACCTGGGAACTCACCTTTACGCTGCAAAGGCTTCCGTGGTTGCAAGTCATTCACTGAATGTCACCCCACATTGAGTAAGTTCAACGGAAGAGTGATTTACTGTGCGCCCATGAGGCAATCTGTTACAATAAAACCTTCCTCAGATGTAACTTTCTCATTCTTTGATGCAACAACTGAAAGGAGCTGAGGCAAACAACATAATGGGAGTTGACTTACACATATCAACCACCACACAGCGGTCAACAATACCAACATTGCACACTCGAGAAATAATTTTGCCACAACACACTGAACTATTACCATGTCCACATATGCAGGATCTTCAAGGTCCACACAACTGACAAGTTGAAATATGAGCCATAGAAAATGCACACCATAATCAGTACCCACTGTTGGTCCAGAAGCAATTCTTGATTCACTGCAGAGTATCGCAGTGGAGCATTATGCAAACACACAAGCCTTTTGATCCATTCAGGTACCTGATAACAATTATAGACTTGATTCTGATGGGCTAACTCTGACGTTGGGCAAGAAATGACACAATTAATATCAGACACACCTAACAGGGCCAGTGCTGGCAGTCTTGCAACACATCATTCATAGGGAGAAAATTATGACCAAGTTGACAAGCCACACCCAGCAGTCTGCTACCCTCATCATCCATACATACGAGGTCTGTTAGAAAAGTATCCGACCGTATTTTTTTATGCGAACACCTGATGGATTATAATCTAGCGCGCTTGCATGAGCCGACCTTGAACCTTAGTGCGCATGCGTGAATTT
>Ga0123352_10014444_pt1 | contig 12575 bp, 5 predicted proteins | sample TergutLab28metaG_FD_89700 | JGI IMG/M metagenome (GOLD analysis project Ga0123352, IMG submission 89700) | Labiotermes labralis P1 segment gut microbial communities from Petit-Saut dam, French Guiana - Lab288 P1 | ecosystem: Host-associated > Arthropoda: Insects > Digestive system > Gut ... | reverse complement strand
CAAATGAAACCGGAAGGCGGAAGGTTCACAACCACCGTCTCAAGTCCCCCCCCCCCCATTTTCAGATCGGATAGTTTAACCTTTTAAACGCCGAGTTAAATCCCATTTGTCATATGCTGGCATTATTAGGAGCTCACCATATTCTCCACGTTAGCAGGGTAAGGGTTAATCCAGTTCTCATTGCTTCAACCTATTTTTCTAAAAGTACTAATATTTCCGACGTTTTTTTGTCGTGGAAGTAGTCACTTTGTAATGGCTTTCTTAAGTAGAATTACATATGCATTTTTTTTATTGTCTCTCTGTTGTCCTTGTGATCTTCATTTATTACGATTTTCTCTATGCGGTTTCTCTTCTGGGAGTTTTTGTTCTGTAATTCGTAATGAAGAATGCATACCTCTGTCCTCATTGCGGCCGAAACCCGAATTATTGTCTTCATTGTACTTCAATTTGCAGTTTTTTCCTACCTAGTTACATTGTGTACATCTCGGATGCAGTTTCTTTTTCATTCGGTTAGAATGTTTAGTTTAGGCTCTTCTTAACCGTTTTCGCGACGTAGTCTGGCAGGTTTTTCAACACGCAGTCCGGCGGCCGCGTCCGGCCTCTGAAGTATGATTCACGAATGTTTTAATTGGGAGGAACTTCTTCGGCAATGACGTATTTTCGCGCAACACAAGGTATGAGACAAATTGGCCAAATTAAGTAGTTATGGTAAGTCCAACTCATGCTTTTCTTGTAATAAAACCAACTAGATGCACTAATTTCTCAAATTTATTTTTGGAATAAAACTCTACATGTTTCGTACAGTTCCTCTGTCCATCCTCAGGAGTTTTTCACTATACACACAGCAGTGGTATATGCCATGCAGTTTTGCTGACAGCAAGCTGTCAGCAAACCTGAAGCCTGCAACACGGATACTACTCGAACCCAACCACACCGAATCTCCAACACACCGAACCAAGAAGAAAACGACCGATGTGGTAATTCAACAGAATAGTCGCAAGCTCCTGATGATGGATATATTAATGTCCGAAACATGTTGAGCACATAAGAAGTGAAATAAAATAGCAAGTGACATCAAGTTGGTCCTTTATTCTTCAACTATGGAATATACTTCTCTAGAGTTAGGCCTGGTCACGCGCATTCAACCGTTGCACTGAAAACGGTTCCTGGTTCTTTGTAATATTCGCACGGTAGCCTCGGGGTTGAACGCTTGAAAAAGAAAACGCAAGGAATTTACAGTTAACTACTGAGAAACACGGAACAAGTACAACAGGTACTGTTGCGCATAGGCGTAATGTAGAGGGTAAGGGAGAAAAATTCCCCCTCCCCAAAATATTTTTGCTACCTAAGAATTTTTTTTTGTTTACCGAGTAGAAGAGGAGTAAATAAAAAAAATTGGGCTGAGAGTGGGGGAAAGGGGTTTATCTTAAGGACTGGTTTAAATCAGGTCATTCCCGTCTTTGTAACTGGACTGTTAATACCCATGGCCGGTTTTGCTCTCCCGAATGTTACTAGCCAAGTTACATCTATGCTGTTTCGTGATGCATTGTTTCATTCCGAAGGATTTTTAGGGCTTAACATTATTAAAACTATACTAAATGGTACCACATGAAAGTCACATGGTGGATCACATTGACCACCAGCATATCAATGTGACCTCAGAACACAGGCAGTCCTGGGTCAAATTGCCTTGAACAAAGTTGTTTCGATTTAACGATAAGAAACTTTAGCGACCAAAATTCTATGAACGTCTCTGGATTCAGAATAACGTTGTGTCCTAAGGTGTTTTAATTAATTAATTCTAATGAATTCTTACAAAAAAAAATGCTTCGTTCTGTGTTTCTCTGTACTTTACGATTTTCAGAAACGTAAAGTCACCGTTGAAGGTGGACTGTGTATATTTCGCACGGTCACCATATTGTTATTCTTCGTTTTCTGAAAGGTAAAACCCCTGAATTTACATACTTTATAAATATTTATTTCCGCGCAATTTTTCAGAATTCTGCATAATATGGAACTGATTTTGGTCTCATCATTATGTTTCTCACGGCTACCATGCTGGCATTCTAGGTGACGGAAAATTGGGTACCAAAATGGTGAGTCTCAAGTAGCTTGACTTTCGTACAGAATTTCTCGGAAATTAATTATTTGTATCTGATTAGAACCCTGCATTCTAATATTCTCAGTGGCTTGAAAATATTTTGATATCTGCCTTTACAAAGTTGACAGTGCAGATAGTCGTATTACCTTGCCTATCCTTTTCATGCTGACGTTTAGTCAGCAAAAATGCTTTTCTTCTTTGCTCAGCATTTATTGCAGAAAACATTATGATACTGTTGAAGTGCCACAATTAATGGTAAATAACGAAGGAGAGGCAGAAGCTAGGAAACTGTTCGCATAGCCAAGCAGCACTGTTGTAGATAACAGAAGTAACCTATATCGTACCCGTATTTTTGCAGAGGAATCTCATTCTTGTCGTGCAGAGTGTTAATAAAAAAAAACATATTTATTGGTGAAGTCGGAGTATTAACAAGTATTAACTGACTCGCTGTCAGTTATAAGGTGCCTGGGACTTCATTCTGATTTGTCAGTCTATCGAGGATTAAAGAAGAGACTGTCTTAACCGTGCATTGAAGTCACTCGTTTCATTCGCGACTGTTATTTTTATTGTTTCTGATAGTGGTGTAGGTAACGAGCGATACTGTACGCAGTGCAATGTGTGTATTATGATTATTTTTCCAACAACGTAGTTGTATTTGTATTTAATTAACATCGCCAATATGATATTTGAAAAGTACATACATTCTGAATGGAAATCAGACACCGCGGTCGACTGGAGAGCAATCCTGCTTTATGTTAAGTTGGCTTGGCTTAGATTCCTGCCATAAGACCGGATATCCTGAGCACGGTACTAATCCAGCACACGATATTCTTGGCCATTGATTTTGTGTTCATGTCCACGAAACTCCTTCCTCTTATTGCGTCCGTATGTTTATATGTATATATGCACACAGGCACTTTAATTATCAACCAACAAATGCACATACATAAAATTTCACATTAAAACACTTAAAATCGCTCCAATATGTTTCGATCCTGAGATCGTCTTCAGGGAGCTACGTTGTTCCTTGCTAAGTCATTTTAAAAACATTCACAAAATAATTCCATTACATTAACAGGGTGTTGTGGCAGCATATCGTGTTGTGTAAGAGTACGTTGTTGGGAATGCGTCTGGCTATGGTTTGCGTCTTGTGTTACGTACTGAGAGACTCTCACTACGTAACGCTACGCTCCTGATGATGGGCGTATGTACCCGAAACATGTCGAACTAAGAATACATCAATAAAATTACCTAGTTGCATCAAGTTGGCATTTCACTTTATTTCATTATTTTTGTGCTCGCATCTCTTGATCTCTGGTGAACTGGAAAAAAGACGCGCGATATCAATTTCTGAACGGATAACAAGATTTCCCTGAATTATTCCCTTAATTTTATCTTGAACTTGTAATTCCCAGGCAGGCCTGCGTGAATTACTATACGTGTTTTCCAGTGTGATATTACATATGTGGCAGGGCTCAACAAAGCCCATTAAGTCTAACGTGTGTAAAAGTCTTCGAATTCCTTCATTGTTATTGCCGTCTGCTCTTTCCGATTTCCTTGCTGATGTCTAGCCAAGAATTATATCTTATATACATATTATGTAATATATGTGTCCTATATATCATGCGATAGTTAATTTGGCTGATGCAGATCACTGGCAGCGTCTTGCGCAGGTGCGGTTTCTCTTGTGGAAAGATGTCTGGCGGGTAACATTTTTTCTCTTACTAGTGAAATGAGCCAACATTTGTCGACACCTGTGCGTACGTGTGTTATTTACCATTCATCTGTGCCCGCTTGAAATATACAGCTACCTGTATGTTTCTGCTTTTGGATTGATTGAGTCACCATACCTGCAAAATTAAAGGAATTTGACCTGCATTCTAAGTACCTGATATGGTTGACTTTTGACTTCTCACCTCCATCCCACCCCTCTCGTCGTCTGTCCCCCCGTGGTCTCGGAATTATTCAGGCTTTCTAATCTCACAGCAGAGCGTCTTGCTGATTTCTCCTGCAGTCTGCTTAGAACAAGGATGGATAGACACGTATTATGTGCTGACATGTACCAGATACACAGTATTTGTATTTTTACAATCGTTAACACATTTATGTTGTGATCTTCTGAGTTACGGCATTTGTGCTGTTCCAACAAGCAGAGGAACACACTGCCTCAGTCTGTAGAGAGCTGAGATGGAGACATATGTTCCTCGAAACGTTGGTGCCCCCCTTCGTCCCCCCTTCCGCCACACCAGAGAGTACGAGTCACCGTCGTGAAAACCTCAGATCTCAAGATATATAATTTTTTTTTTTTACAAAATTTGGAAATTAGGCCGAGCGTTAAACTATTATCAGAAATTTCTTTCAATGCCAATCGATAAGGCTTAATTTCTTTACTATAATATGCTTGCTCTAAGCACTGGTTAATTCACTCCTCAACGTATTCGCTTAAGGTGACGAGTAAACCTGGCACACAAACCGCTAATTTATGTATTTCTTCTAATAAACCTCACCGACGCTTATGATATGCGTCAGCAGTCTTGCGTTTTTAATTCCTGTCATTAAATTGTCATAACCTTACTATGTTATTAAGAGTTAATAGACTTAACATTCACGTAAAACGCAACCACTAGTGAATGGGATAAATGTATAATGGAGATTAATCTGTGCGGACAAAGCTGAATTAAAGTGCAAGTAACTGAATTGATACGAGCATTTATTTGTTACGGCTATATCCTGTCCGCCTGATGTTTCATCCTGGCTTTCAGGTGGATAGAGTTCGTTGCAGATGATCTGCGTCAAAAGTTTCCTTTTTCTTATGAGGTCAAATTTCTCTGTCTTCAGAAAGGATTCAAAGTAATTTATTGTGGTGTTACTTCAAAATTCGCCAATTCGCTGGTAGTAAAAACCCTGTCATTATGAATGGCCACCTTCGGTCACGATCCTCAGTTAGCTGCAGTCCATACTTACTGTCTGTCCATGCAAGTTCCGTGTTATTGTTGTCTTCCTACCTCCACCGCCTTTCATGTGGCCCTGGTCCTGAATATTTCCCCGTCAAACCCCCCCCCCCCCAACACGGTTACAGAAATGCTTTACATAAAACAACGCCTCTCTCTTCGATACATATTTAATGCAATACGGTGGTGAAGAATGTCACTTAGTGTGCGTGTTGTACCTTCAACACGCACTTTGCTTGTTCCACGTCGTCTCTGTTCGTATGCGAAAGGATCGGAACTCACCATGTTGCTATTTCGTATTACTTAAAGTACGTGGATGATTCAGGAAGTATACGGATTTTTTTTTAAAATTTGTTATGTGTATAAGATAAACAAATTGTTTATAGTTGCCTTAAAACACAACAATATATTTAGTTTTTATTTATCATTATTTTATTGGCGACATGTTTCGGCCTTTCCGACCGTCATCTGGCCATCTTACAGAACCTTAAGGTACATGCAATTATGTAGTGTGGGACTGCATGTATCTTAAGTTGCTGCAAGGTGGTCAGATGACGGCCGGAAAGACCGAAACACGTCGCCATTAAAATAAAGAAAACTAAATATATTGTATTTGACGGCAGCTATAAACGATTTGTTTATCTTACAACTCATTAAACACAACGGGATGTCCTCTATAAAAATATGTTTTGTTTGCTATACTGCTTATTGTTTATGTTGGTGCTTGTGACCTGGTGGACTCAGTGAGTTGAAAATAAGCTGGTTGTGTGGAAATATGATGCTACTGTACAGGCACAAACACTGTCATATTGTTTCGAAAAAAAATACATTCCGGAAACTTTGCGATTCACCCTCTACATCAGTTTATATGAAGCAAAATACAGCTGGCTCGAAAAGCAAGTAGTAGTTTTTGAATGAAGACATCACGAAGTGCTTGGATACGTATTGTAATACTAATTTGTACGTCAGCACAACAGTTTTTATTACACAAGGTAATATGTAGGCTACATGTTTCGACTAATAAATAGTCATCTTCTGGCCTATTCTTTACAGGTTAAGTCACAGTATGCTGTGCACACGTTGGGATCCCAGTGTGTTTACATCAGTGAAATATTTAAGTCTTATCATTTGACTAGGAGAGTTAAACTTGCAAAGTATGTAACTAATTACCTACATATTACCATGTGTAATAAAAACAGTTGTGCTGACGTGCAAATTAATATTACAATACGCAAGTAGTACTGTTTATTATGAATTGAACCTCGCTGACTGACCGGCTGAAATTAGTGCGTGTTAACTGGATGAATAGTAAGTACCATTGCGAATGTTGTGTTTTTGACAACGGTGTGGTTGAGAATTCCTTTATTCTGAGATATGATGCTGCGTTACCGGGTACTCATTTTCCGGCGTTTCGAAGAAACGTCGGAAATCGTTTACTCAGCAATGAAGCGTCGTATCTTAGAAGAATGGAATTCCCAGTAAATTCTGTACATTTGCTACTGCGGATTTACCTGGGCTTTTGGTTGTGCCAGTTACAAATCTGACACTGTTATTTTCTTATTGTTTGTTCTGGAACGATATATTATGTATTTACTGATTAAATGACAACAGTTTGACGTTCAGGTGACCGTGCATCGTGATAAATTCTTATAATAAAACCAACTGGATGCACTAATTTCTCAAATTTATTCCAAAAATACATTTGAGAAATTAGTGCATCCAGTTGGTTTTATTATAAGAAATTACAACAGATTTAGCATTCACCCTACTACCGTCATTATTATTGAGTTAATTGCGTGGACCCTCAAGAAAGGCATTGTTCGTTTTCATATACAGAGCGCATCTTTTATCCCTCACCAGCGCATGACAGACCTTTCGCACAGAAAGCCTGCATCAGCTTCGATGTCCTGTGACAGCTGCGGTGCTCAGGTCAACGATAAAAGTTACGCCCTATATATATACGACACTTTGACCCTAGGATTCGTCGGAATTTCTCTCCGCCTGTCTTCGCGGTGTCTAGCTGTAGACCTCTCTGAACACACAGTTTGCGTCATCTTCGCTCTGTTTTCATTAATGCAGTTGGTGGGGAGGCAATGTGTTTTTTTTTTTTAATTTACCGTTGAGTGTCTTCCGTAACAGTAACCGCCGTAAATGAGCCACTGCAAGGCAAAGTGGTATAAGTAATATTTTGGACACCTTGCACCGCTTTACCTGTCAGCGAGATAGCATTGTCATTCACCTACCTTGATACACGCTGCACCTTGAGAGGTAAATTAATAACTCATGCATTATTTTTACCTGTTCTTAGATCTCAGTGTTCTGATACCGCATAAGCAATTATCTCATTTTTCTTGCTGTGAATTTTTCTTGAAAGACTAACAGCACTTCGCCTTCAACAGCTCATACACGAATTAGATCGCATCTAATATAGTCGTCTCTTTCGTAATGTGATTTTATTTAAAACTTGTTCTCTGCAGGTCTATTTTTCGCTGTCTGGTAGTGTATTCAGGTCTCTCGTCATGTAGGCTTGGATGTTTTTATAAAACTCAGAATTGTGCAGGAATTTTTTCTAACACTTTGTTTTTTTTAAATTAAAGGAACCTTAACGTTAGCCTGTCTCTCACATTGTTAAATACTTCACAATATTAATTTAACAGTTCATTTCCTTACTGCAAGAAAACTAACAGCATTTTTGTTCCGAAGGCCAGACAGTCCATTAATATTGATTTCTTTACGCCGAATACCAAATATTAGCATTTGCTTTGATTATTTCCCCTTTGATCACAGTTGATGGACTGGATAAAGTCTTGACATAAACTAAAGCTTGGATGAGATACTGTTTTGGAGTCTTACCTTAGGAATTTTATTGAGCTGTTTTTACATAAACATGTGGCACTTGCTCTAATGTTACGCTGTTTACATGGGTGTCACACCTTTGTGTACCAAGGAGTTAATTATGTGTCCGGAGACATCTAGACCACACCAGTGGCAACACCCCGTAGGCGGAACATTAAAGCAGGCGATACGTGTATTTGCTACTCGTTTCTTAAGAGATGAAAACTTATTCGTTTTTATTTTGAGAAAGATGGATCTGACTTGTCTGACACTTTAACGGACCTTACCTGGAATGTGGAATCAGAGATTTCTGCTGGTACGGTTCACTGGCACCACAAACTGATACTCAAGTCGCACTTACGGTAGCGAGATCCAAAGAAGTTGTGGTTTCTGGCGGTCTCTGCCCCGCCTATATAATGGCCGATGCCTGGGGTGGGGGGAACATCACATGGGGCCCGCGAGTGAGCATGATCTTCTGTCCCTCTCCAGGGAATTTTATGCAGTCAGCTCTTCCTGCCATATAGCCCATAAATGATGCCCCTGAATTTTTCTGGCCCTGTTTCTAAATGGTTACAAAATTAGAATATTTATTAAGGGCAGCTTGTGTGTCGTACCCTTGTCTGATCCTTTCGCTTTGATTGTGTACAGCCCTTAGCGAGAGTGTGGTTCGAAGCTGGGGCACAATGGTTTTGAGGCATATAATACAGGTGCAAGTCGGTAATTGTTTCAGGTAAATTTATATGCGCTGGGCTGTGATGTTAAGGTGGTGTATGTGGAAGAGTCAGATGAGCTTACGCGGAAGAAAATCCAAATATAACATTTCTCGTTAGAGAAACTCACAGAGAGAGGCAATTTCGAAGTCTGGGGTTTATGTTGAAAGATAATATTAAAATTCCCATTAGCGAATACTGATTATGAAGTTTTTCATTATGCGGATATTTTCCAGTTATTTCAATCTAGCTGTTCACTTACGTGCAGACGAGGATGTGGACGGGGCGTGTTGTGGTTGTGGGGGGAATTAAAATTAACTATTTATTGGAAAACTACCAGAAAAGAGACCAGATCACTTGCGAATCCAGATGAGCGGAAAATGTAGCACTGTTACTTAGAGAAATACATTGTGAGGGTGTAACTCATTAAAGATGGAGGCTGTCATGGAATTTTCTGACCATCCTTATAAAAGCTTGGGCGTCCTAATAGAAGAAGTTAGAGTGGCTGAATAACAGTAAATTACCGAAATACGAAGTGCTGTGTCAATGGCTACTGTACAGTTTCATTACTAGTTATTTCACTGTGAAGCCACCCTGACCATTATTTCTTAACGGATGGAACTGTGGTTTACATATGAATGCACACATTTCATGGAATGCATGTATGATCCAATATTTGTTTTACTGATTCGAAGGATTGATATTTCTTGTCTTCGCTTCGCGCATTGCATACAAACGTCAGAAAAACCGGAATGTTAGACGAAAGGGTGTCATAAAATCAGCTACAAGTCAGACAAAGCCAGAACTCTATACTGGAGTGACGTACCGGGTAGTTTGTCTTGTCGTATACGTCTGAGTCGGTGATGGACGACTATGAGTATTGATTAGGCAGGTGAAGGCTAAAGTGTTCTATGAAAGACTTCCTCCCTTGCCACCATGTAGTAACTGGATGACAACTGGCAAGGTGGTGCCGATGGTGTCGTTGTTGAAAAATGGATTATGTGGGGTTCAGGTATGTACATACCTTTAACTTGTATTCTAATTTGTAAAGAAAATGGGAAACGCCTCCGCTGGGCGCTTACACTGGCCCGTTTAACAGTCGCGTCGAAGATGATGCCGAATGCGCGCGGCGATGCGCTGGACTGCTGGTGCTGACGGTTACTGCTTGCGTCGCACGGAAACTAGCTCTGTGCCGAATTTAGTTGCAGCTCGCTCGTTTTCAACAGGATATACGGCCAATTTTATATATTCTGTAACGTTGGAACAGCGTAGTCGGTACAGGGACTAGGTAATGGGCTGGAGAGCCGAGGAACCGTTCGATTTTCGGCAAGGGGCAAGAGATTTGTTCCCCCTCCCCCGCAAAGCGTCCAGGCCGGGTCTGGAGCCCATGCAACCTCCTATTCAATGAGTGACGGGACCTGTTGCACCGGGGAAAAGCGGCCGAACCGTGAAGCTGACCATTCACCCTATGCAGTGTCGAAATTGGGATGAGTGGAGCCATGTCTGCACTCCCCCATACATCTTCATGACAGAGACAGCTTTACCTTTAATTGTGTAAACTTTGTTGCAGAATACGAAGTTGTGTTGTATACCCGACTTAATTCGAGAATCGACGACATTACAACTAATTAGTTCTTGAAGAACGGGTTTCGTGTAAGCGGTACTTAAAGCACGCATTTGCGGCCGTACATGGAATAAACCGCGTCTCCAAGATCAGTCCGTTCCTGAATTGTATTACACATATAAATAACAACTGCGGACAAAGTTCAAGGATCTTTAATTTAAAGGTTTAAAAATCGAATCCGTCTCTGAAAGGACTAAACAATTCTCATTCCGTGCATGTCATGTGGCTTTGAATGATGTAGTTATTAGCTGAATTCCAACAGCCTTTTTATGAAGCTAGTCAAGTTTATATAGTGGATAAGCCTGTTGGAATTCTAGTAATACCTACGTCATTGAACCAAGTTTATTTGTATTTTGTATGACAGGTTTTAAACGCAAGGTTGTCTTGCGAATTTCACGAGGCCATTATAATTTCTACTTTATTTGGAAGTCGAGTTTGACATTTTGACTTCTTTCTTTAAAAAAAAAAAATCATTGTTCAAGACATTGCTCTACATGACTACACATGGCTCTACCAGAATCGTTAGAACTTTCGTGGTAACGTTTTAGATGTGGTGATTATTTTGTGAAATGACTGTTACAGTAATGTGTGTGTGTGCTAAAATTAATTATATACTTTTTTATTAATATATAATGTGCACACAACACCAATGACTTATTCTGCTTTTTATGCCTGAAGATGACTGATGGGTCGAAACATGTAACCTATGTATAAATAAAAAGGTGGTGCTGACGTATATGATTTATTTTATTATACATTCATTCTATCACTTCGTGATGCCTTCTTTCAAATGTGTATGTGCGTTTGTGTATGAATTTGCATCGACGTCGTACATGGGCTCCGGATAACACATTCTGCCCTAATCAGCTAATTTGAAGGATCGGAATACAGTGCGGTAGTACAGCAGCTGTTTATTGACTTGACGAAAGCAGACGATTCGGCCAGGAGGGATGTTTTGTGTAATATTCTCACGAAATCTGACATACCGTGGAAGTGACTGGGTTTAAAACAGAACGTGTTTAAATGAAGCGTGTGTACTGTAGTCAGGATAGGTGAGCATTTGTCCTATACATCATATTCAAAGTTGTCTGCAGTCAGGAGATGCTTTATCGCCATTCCTTTTTTGGCCTTTCTTTAAAGTATGACAGTAGAAATTTCCAAGAAAGATAATTAGGATTTAAATGGAATTTGGAATATTCGCTGTACGTTGAATGGTTTGATTTATTGGACGGTGGTATAAATGATACAAATGACACATAAACTGTAATATTCGTTAGTGAGGAGGTTAATGTAGAAGTAATGCACAGAAAACTAAGTGTATGTTCATGTCTTGACAAAAAAAGAAAACATACGAACAAGTTACAACGTAAATGTAGCTAATAGATCATTTAAAAATGGGGCAAAGTTTTAGATATTTTGGAATGAGACTAGCAAACCAAATTTACATGCACGAGAGAACTGAGCGTAGGCTAAATGAGAGACATGTTTGCCACCATTTGGTTTAGAATCTTGTATCGTAATAATTGCTATCTATAATGTTAGGTTCTTCGCAAGAATTTTTATAAAACTAAAATATCCTCCCTACCCCGAATAAGCAGAAAAGGTACGAATTTGACACTGTGCTTTCTTGTGCAATCCAGTGCATCATATATGAAGCACACGCAGAGTGAATGCTGTATACTTTGCGTTGACTCCATATTTCTGTAAAGCCTGTTAGGAGACATTTTGGTAAATTCCGTAGGCCCCTGAGAAATGCTTATATTATTTAAGATATAAAGGTCTTCATGTAACATGCCTTGCAGGTACAGAGGGAGATTAAAAGTGTAGTTCTACTCATTATTTACATCGGCGTCGTATGGGTGTGGGTGGGTGATCAACGCCACGTCCCGGCCGCTTTACCCCTGGAAGGATCCGCGGTGCCCGTCGTACAGGAAGCTGGGTGCGCCCCAGGACCGGTCTGGACGAGTGTGGTTAAGAGAGAATGTCTTGTCCCTACCGGAGTTCGAAGCCCGAACCGTCCAGGCTGTAGCGAGTCGCTATACAGACTACACTATCCTAGTCCCCTAAACCCTTTTGTATTTCTAAATATTTGTTTGGTGCTATCATGATTGTTAGAGTTCTGTAACAGTGTAAATTTTTTGTTAGTTTTTTAGCTGTAGAGTCCCCATAGATAGACTTTTATGGTGATGTTTAATGTCATTGAGGCTCCATACGTACAGGATTCTGGTATTATAATAATAATATTTATTTAACTGCAATTGGGTTTTCACCCGGTGGCAGTCGTTTTTAACACATATACAAGAACTTGAAGCTGCACTACTAAATTTACATCGGGAGGGATACATGAGAAGCAT
>Ga0123352_10014442_pt1 | contig 12575 bp, 5 predicted proteins | sample TergutLab28metaG_FD_89700 | JGI IMG/M metagenome (GOLD analysis project Ga0123352, IMG submission 89700) | Labiotermes labralis P1 segment gut microbial communities from Petit-Saut dam, French Guiana - Lab288 P1 | ecosystem: Host-associated > Arthropoda: Insects > Digestive system > Gut ... | reverse complement strand
TATGAAACAAACTGCATTTTGAAGAGAAAAAAGCGGACAGTATACTAAAACTAAACTAAACTCCGTGGCCTTAGTCCGCACGCGAACTATACCGACAGAGCGGTATACACATATGTATAAACATACATACATATATACAAACATGCAGACATACATACATACACATACATACATATACATACATACCTACATACATATACATATATACATAAATACACACATACATATATACATACATACACACATACATACATTCATGCACACATACATATAAATACATACATACATACACACACACATACGTACGATCATACGAGTACACACAAATGCATACATGTTGCTTTCAGAAATGATTAGGCTATTATTTAGGCCGTTAGTGAGAGAATTCCATGAAGAATATAGACAATTATGTCCTTCTGGATGAATTTTGAACTTAATATTTCTGAATCTACAATAAAATTACTTTTCCGTGTCACATTAAAAAACGCGTGCACTTCGACAGGTAATTTAGTATGCACATATCTGGCGTGGACCAAAATTTGATGCAAGAAATTTTTGTACACTTTTCTGTTCGAAGAGGAAGTGATATGTCCCCTTTGATTTACGTGTCGAGATGGATATTCAAAGGCATGTCGGGAATTTATACTGTTTTTATTGTAACTATTACTTCAAAACAAATTTTTTTTATTTTTTATTTTTTTGAATTCTAAATTCGCTGTAATCATTAATACTAAAACGACAAGCTGGTTATCTCTTGTAGTACTGAGCACGAAATATTTTAATGTGTAGGTCGAGTGAAAGAACGCCTTAAGCGCCGTCTTAAAGAAAATGAATGCTTTTTACCTAGGAATATAAATTATGATACTGAGGTAGAGCATAAAGGGAAGTATTTATTGACATTAAAAGAGAAATTAGAAATTTGGTAACCATGTTAATTGGGAAATTAGACCATTTAGATGACAAATATAATATATTTGCTACTTTTTTTATTCCATGCGTTAATCAGGTGCATTAAGTAAAACAAAGACCAAGAAATTCACTTTAATTTTACTGATATACTCTTAATATATTATGGTTACCAATATGTTTCGGCCATTTATTTGGACATCTTAGGGGTGATTTTTGAGAACAATATTACAGTTGTAATAAAAAAGTGTCTGTATCATTCTGCAGTATAGAAACCCATATAATCTATAGTTAAAATACATTGGTGAATAATAAAACAAGATACGTTTTATTATATAAATATTAGACCTTAACATTTTTGGATTGTGTGGCCTGATATGTACAGCAGTTACATGTGGTTAACTAAATAATAAAGAGTTTTGGGTGGTGTGTAGTCTGGATTTTTTAACTACTAGGAACTGCCATAATACAATAATAAAATACATAATACAATAAAATTAAAATGCATTTATTATTCTTTAACTTATTTTATTCAAAATCAATTTAGTTGGAATATACACAGGGGTGTATTATGCACAGCGGTAGAGCAGTAAATAACGCACCTTGATCCTTTTGGCGCCGTAATTATTTTTTTAATTTTAGCACACCCTGTATATAAAATGTGAATAATACAGGAACAAAATACTTTATAATTATGAAAAAAACTGCATTTTGAAGAGAAAAAAACGGAGAGTATATACAATGTTTAAAATATTCAGTACCTATTGTTGTTGAATAAATATATAAAATGTAACGTTTAGAGGTTAGCGGTGCGGTACGACCCCTATATTTGTCGTTAGGCGTCAAAGGGATATTCAGTGGTTCTTAACATTACTGCAGTTATTAAAGTATTCGAAGGAAAATGATTAATAAGTTTGAGAATTTTTGTGTCAACTGACAGATTATTTTAAGAGGAAAGTTTCTTACAGAATTTAAAAAAAATACACTCTTCATACCGACACACTATCCCTTCTTTGGACTTTGTCCATGGTCTGAATTTTTTAAAAATAACCCAACGTTTCGGAAGCCGTTTCTGATTTTTTCCTCGAGAAAATAATCACTCAACCTGGTGGAGCTCTTGAATCAAGCTATTCTCAGAAATCTCTCAACGGACGTCGCACATGCGCAGTCACTATTAGGCATAATAGTGTAAGAAATACTCTTCAAGTCGAATTTTTCTTATTTGTCGCTGCTGCGTAATCCTGTGTTCCATTGAACACATACCTGTACCTGTTATTCACTGAAACGTGTCCCATTTAAGGATCACGTCTGCTAGTCAGCGACCACCAGGTCCCTCCTACTTTGCTTCTGCCTTCTAATGATCATAAAAATGTCGGTAGAAGACGTGAGGAGTTCTGCCTCTTCTTATATATCGGCATGCAGATACAGTCTCTCATTATTAAAAATAGACTTTCAAACACACATTCTTGCACAGTTATTCATTGGCTGTATTGAGCCTCGTCAATTCGCAAATTTTAAAATGTAGGTTAGAAGAACTTGTATATACACAGGCTAGCTCCTTAAATGAAAATAGGATAAAGACTGCTAAAGGCTGTACCTATGGCAACAATTAAATTTGTCTATGCTAAACCATTATTGAAAATTTAGAGAAATTAATAAAATGTTTTTAATTTAATCCACCCGTGAAACATAGAACACAGAACACCCACCTACCTACTTGATGCACAAATTACAGCGTTAGCGCGATGTAATACAGCTGTACAAACACCCAATTATTACCTGGTAATAAAATCCACATGAATCACGGAGCTCGGTTAACTGAATATTATCCTACAATTTTGCAATAATTGATCGAATATTAAGAGTGCATAAAAAATAAATTTTTCACACATTCCTTCGAATTATACGAAAAATTGCATCTACCATACTCCAAGATATAGCATCAGTTTATAGAGAGTTATTAATGTAATAATTTTGATAAAGCCGAAAATATACATTGTATCATAGCCGCTGCGTGGTAATTGATTGGTTAGGAGCCTGAAGCTGTAATTTCAAGATGAAGTTACAATGATACCAAGGCTTTTCATGTAAGAGCCTGAAATTAAAAGAGGGGAAGTCTAAAGTGTTCGTGTAAAATAAATCTGCATAAATCATATTTCCATGTGATGATCTGTATATTTCTTTAATTTAACAGTCTGAAGTCCTGTCTCGTGCGTAACTGAAATTAGAAATACATATGAATTTTGTCTGGAAAACCGGAAGAAAAGTAGTTACTTGAGAGACATAAACATGGGCAGGAAAATGCTGCTGAAATATACGTTAATAATAATTCTGTAATCGTTGATTGGATTGAATTTTCTTTGGATATAGTCCAGTTGCGGCATCTTGAATCAAAACCAAGGAACGTATGGAGGATACAACACAAAGTTTCTTGCCTTCCTGCCTGTTAGTTTCAATTGAATGAGTAGGCATTATTCAATTAGCAGCTTTGATTTCAAATTTCTTTCGTAAAATACGTTGCTTTTGTATTCAAGATATTTGCGTATTAAACCAAAAGGCTGTGCCATTGCGTTATGTAAAATTTGTATAGAATTAGATGTGTCAGGTAAGAGAGTCAGTTGGTTTATCAGCATTTGTTTAGTGGATATTTTTGATCTTGTTGAGGTAACAGATTCAAATGTCAAGTTTCAATGTGGCAGAAGTTACATGCTTAGAGACAGATTTTTTTAGATTAATATTATTTAAGAAATATCATTTTTTGGGGAAGAAAATTCTCACTCTGTTATTCAATAATGCTTTCAAATAATTGGAAATTTTGTTGCTGATATAGTAAGAAATGTTTGTGCTTTTTACGTTGTAAGTGTTTCTGCAGTATTGTTGTTCATTCTTTTGTGACTATCGGTGGAGAGGAAGACAACACGGAATTAAAGAAACAAGTTATCGCAGTAACATTCCTACACAAATAAAAGAAATCTGAATTCTCAACGCTATTGAAAACATGCTCGTTTCTTTAATAACTTACAGAAGGATAAAACTGACATACAGCCAATTACAATAGCTCACATGGAAAATTTGTATCTTTCGTATCCCATCGGATGTTCATTTTAAACTACTGTATAACAGTATAAACCATACGAAGGCATGCTAATGAGTTATCGTAATATTTCGCCCTTTGGAATATCACCAATTTCTAACCGGACACTAGATACGTTTGCATTAAGTGGGTGAAAATCCTTAAATACGAATACACTGTGTAGTCTTATATCTTTATTTACTTTTAAGCGTTTTTACTAAGAAAATTGTTCTCGGCATAATTTATGCTCCATACAGGTATCTGTAATATACAGGGTATATACAAATGAAGGTGCTGTTTCAAAAGTTAACAAGAAATGTATTTTTCACCTTACACGGACACAATGTACACAGTCAGTAGCGGCAATTGTCCAAGTTTCTCATGCCCTACCAGCATTTCGCTTCTCATATTCACTGCTGGGCCAGTTTCCAAGATGGCGTCGCAGCAGGAAAAGGCTACACCGAGTCTGGAATGAATTCATCCCACACTCGGTGTAGCCTTTTCCTGCTGCGACGCCATCTTAGAAACTGGCCCCGCAGTAAGCATGAGAAGCTAACTGCTGGTAGCGCATGAGAATCTTGGACAGTTGCTGGTGCTGACGGTGTATATTGTGGCCGTGTAAGGTGAGAAATACATTTCTTGTTAACTTTTGAAACCGCAACATTCTTTTGTGCATACCCTGTAAAAATTTGTTCATAGTCTTTACGTATGAAGGATAAAAATCCTTTTATCTAGAAAAAGCTTATGTGGTTTTGTATTAACAAATCAGTTAATGGATTGTGTGCTTTGAGAGGCAACCTCTAATACAGGCAAGAATTTTGTTAGGCTACCGGCTATCATCATTGTGAAGTTTCGCAGTTACCTCACTCCAATATAGTTGTCATTCGTACTTCGGATATGACAGACACAGATTTTTGTCTAATTCCAACCGATAATATAAGCTCCTGAAACATTTAATTCAAAGTATCATATATTTTATATTTTGCCAGTCTTGTACTTACCTAAGAATAAATTGACAATCAGTACGTTTTGATTAAAAAAAGCGTAACGAGTATTTATTTATTCGGTGCAAAATTTTACAGTGATAACAATTTGGTGACAACTGAATAAAAAGGTAAAGTGATCCCGTTACAGGCCCGGTGTGGCCCAGAGGGTGGGTAGACTCTTCCATGACCGCGGCACTAGAAGGGGCTGAGTGGTTAGCAGCACGCTCCGGCCGTACTTTAACCCCGAGAAAGACCGGGTACCCATTTTGCAGGAGGCTGGGTGAGCCTCAGGGCCGGTTTGGACGGGCGGAAAATCTCGTCCCCACCGGCATTCGATCCCGGACCTTCCAGCCTGTAGCCAGTCGCTATACTGACTGAGCTACCCGGCCCACGACAACTGAATATATCTTACTTAAATGATTGTAACTTTAATAATAATGTTGTCATGTTAAATACATATATGCGAAAAATAAATCTTCCTAAATGACATTTAACAGAATTATTTATATTAGAATTTTGATTTATCTTAAATGTGCTAACCTGTGTGTATTTTTGCCTTGAATATTACGAATGTGAGGTAGTTAGGTTTGCGTGAAAGATTCTCTAGCATTCATGACAAGATTCGTGTCGTTAATCTCCTTACAATCAAGCTTAACTTAGAAACTGGTCGATTTCCAATATTACGCTTCCTTTCAATTCTAATCTGCGATATTTCTGAACTTAAAAAGCACTATTTTGTAATAATAATAATAATGTTTATTAACTGAAATTGGGTTGTCACCCGGTGGCAGTGGTTACTTTACATGTAAACCAAACGTGAAATCGGTTACTACTAGATTTAATTCGGGAGGGCTACATGAGAAGCATGTACTGACAACTTGGAATCTTGGGAACCATCTCAACATTTGCTTTATAGACACAGGGAAACCAAAAAAAACCTGTGTCGAGATGGCCGGTCGCAGGACTTTCCGGATACTGATTTGTAGCCAGCAGTCCGGCATCTAAAGTAAAAACATAAGCCTCAGAATAAGCTCTGAATATGCGAAATTCCGTTTAGTCACAGGCAAATGCAGTAAAGATTAAGAAGTTTGTCACTATAATTACACATTTATTCCTTCATTCGCATTACAGTTGACAGACGTTCAGATGTGTCGAATATAAATTAAAACTACACAAAGACTTGAATAATCACTGATACATCCGTTTCGAATAATGTTTCCGTAAAATTACAAATTTTCTTATCTTCAATCGGACATCGTTAACACGCAACATTTATGCTGCATTGCCAGTAAGATACACGTTCAGATTAATGACATGGGATCAATAATGACCAGTGCAATACACATAATTTTACGCAATAAAACTCTCTCGAACCGAAAGCTCCGTTGACCTTTTGATAGTCACTGGGCAATCCTTCGTATTTTATTTCCAAATTCAGTTTGACCCATATCTTCTTTCGAGAGTATTTCGGGGTTCAATTATTTACCACCTATTCAAATAATGCAATAGTCTCACTTTGTTTTCACGCTAAAATACTAACAATGGCTGCCTAAATATCTAGCGAAAGCCTGTTTTTCTTTTGCGAATCCCTGCTTGTTTTGGCAACATCCTGACATTCGTTTGAATGCGTTTGGTCCCTGTAGTGCCGTATTTCCTTCTGGCTATCTATACTTGTATGTTTGTCGTGGCATGGAATTATTTTCAAACTTTTTTCACCGTTCTGTTCCTGCAGTTACGCTGCTTGTTTAGATACAGAATTTAGCAGATAAGTTGTTAAATGTATCTTTGTATTTCTCGGATGATAACGATTTGTTCAGTCAAAGACAGATTCAAGAAGACGCGTCTTAGAATAAGGAATGAACTTCTATGCAAACCACACCTCAGAGATCTGTACAGAAGAATGGGGATTCTGGTTTCTCCGAAACATTGGTAAATATCTAATGGAATACACATTAAAAAATCAGTCCCATTACATGTCCGAGCTGCCCAGAGGGTTCAGGGAAGTTAAGGTTCCCAGATTACGTGACAATGGCCCAGGATGGTGGTAAGGTTGTCAGCCTTACGCACCGGCCGCTTTTTACAACCAGGAAATATTCCTGGTACTCATTTCCCTTGTGGGCCAGGTAGCTCAGTCGGTATAGCGATTGACTACAGGCTGGACGGTCCGGGATCGAATCCCAGTTAGGACGAGACTTTCCGCCCGTCCAGATCGGCCCTGGGGTCCACCCAACCTTCTCTAAAATTGATAGCGAGTTTTTCCCGGGGGTAAAGTGCGACTGGGGCGTGCTGCTGACCACTCATCCTCTTCTAATGCCGCGGTCATGGAAGAGTAGAGTTATACCTCTACCCACCCTCTGGGCCACACCGGGCCAGTAATGGGAAAACTTTACCTTTATTCATTTCTGTTAGAGGCTGACTCAACCCCATGACCATAGTGCAACCGGAAAGTTTATGTCAAGGAAAAATTCCATTGACACAACTGGTATTGAACCAGCGACCTCCCGATTTGTAGCACAGCACCTTAGCCACTGTGTCACCGCCCCCCCCCCCAGACAACACAGTATCACACTCTAAATTGCACCATTCTTCAATCCACATCTCATTCCTACTTCGTGTTTTAGCTTTCCAATCGTCCCATTCTTCAAATGCCGCAGACAAATCTGCGCAGCAAATTTGGAGCAGCGTGCAGCCGTGTCTGTGGTAATGTTGCTGTTAGGCATAATGCACACAAGTTCATAAATTGCAGGGGATGGGAGCCTGGTTTCTGGAATAAATAAATATTTTAATGTAATATTTGTAGACGTTAACCTGCTGAGACAGCCTGCCTCGGGATTGGAATCGTTAGACCGCCGCTGGCAAGACGCACAAACACGGCCTTGCTGTTTGTTCCTACAAATTGAGCACCTCGGAACTTCCCTCTGGTTTGTAGTTGTGCAAGTCGCTTTGTCACTAGAAGCTATTGTACCGAGATACATAAAAAGGGACAGAGGTTTTCTACCTGCTGCAGAGAGAACAAATAAAATAAAAAGCAATCTAAATAAGAAACCTCGCAAAATAGGGGAAGAAAAAAGGAATGTGTGAGTATGCAGTGATTCTGATGTTGAAGGAGTGAAGCAGTTTGCTAGGAGAAAAGTGTGGTGTAAGATGTTAAGGATTTCAGAGGGCAGAGATGAAATATATTTGATCTTGGGGGGGAGGGGTACGTCAAAACACAACGGTATCGTATCCTATTTACTATGCTGACGACGACGTGTTTCGGCCACTGTGGGCCATCTTCAGGTCACAAAATGTTTGATCTTATATCTGCTTGTTAGGTAACAGAGAAATTTGTCATCATATATCTTTCATGGAGTTGGGCCACTTGTTGACCCGTTCCTGTCTCACGTATCGAGAAGTCTCTTCAAAGGTCTACAATGATTCCTTCTGCCAATTGGGGAGTAGTGTTTCATTACCCTGGGTATTCTATTTCGAGGCATTCTATTTACATGTTGTGTCCAGCTTCTCTTTTATTCAAGTAACTTGTCCAAAATTGGTGTTAGTTTTAACTCTTTGCAATTTGTGCATTTGTTTTGTAATCTGTCCAAGTGTATCCTGCTGTTCTTCTCATGTATTTCATCTCTGATGCTGTTATTCTTCTGGCGTCACTTGCTTTAATAGTCCAAGTTTCGTTGCCATATAACAAGAGTTTGTGGTGCACTCAAATTTTCTCAAAAACACTAAAGTTATTAGTCTGTTAAACATGGAACAACGTAATCATTATCTCTCTTCTTTTAAGGTATTTCTCTATCTTTAACAGTGAGAAACACATTTTTAAACTTGATTCATCTCTTTTGTGCTAATTATCAAATGTACTCATATACCAATACACAGTGACGCACAACACGATATATAAATCGATTTGGACAACACGCTAAGGCTAGTTTCAAGGCATTGACAGGACTTTCTTTCTAAGAACTATCCAAAAAAATCCTATGAATACAATTAGGGAAGGAATCTCTTTCTTAGCTAATTCTGTCATAAGAATATATTACAAAAATTATTAGTACGGGGGACAATTAAATGAAAACTTTAAAAGTGCGATAAACATTCCGAACACAACTCGATTGTCTTTTAAGCTAACAACAATAATACTCATGGTTTGGAGAGTGGCCGAAAGGTGGCAGTACGAAGCAGGAATGCAACACGACGGTGCAGTAGTAGTGTAAAGGTGGCGGCCCCGCTTGCAACATGTACAAAAGAAGAACAGCGTTCTGTCATCCGTTTTTTAAGTAGTGAAATGGTGAAACCCATCGAAATTCATCAAGAAATGAAAATTCGGTATGGTGTTGCATGTCTGTCACTACAGCAAGTGTACGAGTGGTCCAGGAAGTTCATGAACGGCATTAGTTCTGTAACAGACTCTCCTGGACCCGGTCAGGCGCACCGAGAAGTGACACCAGAGGGCACTGCAGCAGTTGAAGCCATCGTGAAGTTGGAAATCGCCGCGTAACAGTGAATGAAACAGCCGCACATCTGGATATGAGTCGTGAATCAGCACATCATATCGTCCATGATATTCTGCAGTTCCATAACATGTTCAATAAGTTACGAGATAAAGAATATTTAAGGTTTTCATTTGACTCACCTTCGTAAAAGGGGTAATAAAATGATTATTTTAAAATAAATATAGAAGTTGCGTATAATATGCAAAATAATTGTAAGAAACTCTTTTTAAAAAACCGTTTTAAAGAATATAGGTTGGGAGCAAATCAAATGTATGGTGCACAAGTTGATCATATTCTTTTCAGGCACAGAAGAGTTTGACACAAATATGTACCTTGAATTGTGGTGTTAAAACTACTGGAAGGAAAGTCTGTAATTATTACAATTTTATCTCTTTTATATTGCCAATTTTTTACCACTAAGGCATTTTGTGGATGTAGAATTAATTTACTTCTTTACTGCAGTCATAAGAGTTTTATGAAGTGATTCTTGAAAGAGAAGGTCTGATGGTGATTGCTACTAATAAACAGACACTTTTCGCCTAATCGAATTAATTATATATGGTATTGCGTATGACTGAATATGGGGAAATATATATTTGGTACACACTTTATATATGGTATAATATATGACTGAATATGGGGAAATATATATTTGGTATAAATTTTATATATGTTATTGTTTATGACTGAATATGGGGAAATATATATTTGGTACACACTTTATATATGATATAATATATGACTGAATAAGGGGAAATATATATTTGTTACACATTTTGTGTATTGTATAATATATGACTGAATATGGGGAAATATATATTTGGTTTACATTTTGTATATTATATAATATATATGACTGAATAGGGGGAAATATATATTTGGTACAATTTTTATATATGGTATAATGTATGACTGAATACGGGGAAATATATATTTGTACACATTTTGTATATTGTATAATATATGACTGAATATGGGGAAATATATATTTGGTATACATATTGTATATTATATAATATATGACTGAATATGGAGAAATATATATTTGGTATACATTTTAACATCACGTGCATCATTTAAGAAATACAAATCTCTAGGTTATAATTTCAGCATTACTGTCTTCGGAATATATATATATATATATTGTGTGTGTATGTGTATGCGTGTGGGGGGAGGACTACTTAATGCACGATATAACGATATTTAGAAGCAATATAAGTACAGATTAATTTCGTACTTCAAAACCTCGGAGTGTTTTCATCAGACAAAACAGTAGCTGAAAACTGTATAAGGAAAATACGCCTGTTCTTTGCGAAAGTAATGAGGAAGACGTAAATGAGATATATTGGGGAAAAGGGAGGTTTTAGTGTTACATCTGGTTGTAGATTGCGTTTGAAATGTGATGGCACACCGTATGCCATCACATTTCAACTGGAATCTACACAAATTAAACTTCAAACTGCAAAAGATTAACGTAAATAAATTGTCCTTTTTTACTTCTTGTCTATTTGACACAAATATATAAACATATATATTTGAAAACATTTTACTAATTCCCGGAAGATACTGTGTACTTTTGCCTGAAACTATTCAATAGTAGGCCCACTTTTTGTAACGCCAGCTGAATAGACGAGAAGAGAAAATATGTGCAGAAATGATAGAACAGTAGAAAATGGTGATAGATTTTGAAGGCATTTCAGAAAGTTAAAAAGAATTTCCTTCAGACTCCTGTATTGCTCATTGCAAGCACAAATACGTGTTATGCCGTACCTCACATCTCTCTAGTCAGCGTTATGTAGTATTGATATTACAGTAAGAAATAGATAATTTTCATTGCACCTGCTCTTACCGTCAACGCCTATACGGCTACACATGCGCACAAAACACACACATATGAGGGTAATTTTCTTGGACAAAGACTCATCCTCAACAAAAAAGAAAGTTCCTGTTCTTTTAGGAGACTACACAGCACGTAACAATACACCTGTTTATTCATAACTTCTTACTAGAAATAAAATGTAAATAAATGGTTTTGGATTTTAAATTTCCTATCAATAATTTTTAACCAATTTAACCTTTAGACGCCTAACGTCAACTATAGTTGACGTACCGCACCGCTAACCTCCAAAGTTGCATTTTATATATCTATTCAACAAATATAGGTACTGAATATTTTAAACATGGTATATATACTCCGTCTTTTCCCTTCAAAATGCAGTTTGTTTCATAATTCTAACGTATTTGGTTTCTGTATTATTCACATTTTATATACAGGGTGTGCTAAAATTAAAAAAATAATTCCGGCGCCAAACGGTTAATCACAAAATACTACTACTTGCCGTGAGGTATTAAAGTCAGAAAATCTGCGAAAATAATGAAGGAAACCCCCAAAATTCTGAATGTAATTAGGCATATTATTTAATATAAAAGTCAATGTAAGAAGGAATGCAAATATAAATACTTCTACAGTGTAACTTGGAAATGAAACGCAATTACACATTTTAACGCGAAGGCAAGGAAGAGTTTTTTTTAGTGACGAAACTGCGAACAAATATTGACTACATCGACGGCCTGTTAATCAAATGCAGAACAGGCGTTGTCTGCCATTTCCATTAAACTAATGTGGTTATGTAATTGTGTTTATAGACTAATGTCAAGTACTATGTTTACCTGACACTGGAGTATATTAACATACATACTTCCGAGCAGAAAGCGCATGTTAGAATACTTCTGGACTAAAGTATATTAAAACTGAACTCTTTTTCAGGTAAATTTCTTTAAATTTCCTTTTTATTTCCTAATATTGCAAAGCCTACAACGGAAAAACATATACTTACTTACTCCGTGGTGCAGAGTCCTTGAGAAGCTAACTGGTTTGCAGCTAGTCAAGAAATTCCCCGCATTTCACGGAACCCGAAAGTTCATTACCGCACTCACAAGCGTCCGCCACCTGTCTCTATCCTGGACCAACCCAATCCAGTCCATATACCCACATCCCACCTCCTGGTGATTCTTCCTTATAGTATCCCCCCATCTACGCCTAGGTCTCCCCAGTGGTCTTCTTCCCTCCGGTTTCCCCACCAAGAACCTATACACCCCCCTCTTCTCACCCATATGCACCCCATT
>Ga0123352_10014440_pt1 | contig 12575 bp, 6 predicted proteins | sample TergutLab28metaG_FD_89700 | JGI IMG/M metagenome (GOLD analysis project Ga0123352, IMG submission 89700) | Labiotermes labralis P1 segment gut microbial communities from Petit-Saut dam, French Guiana - Lab288 P1 | ecosystem: Host-associated > Arthropoda: Insects > Digestive system > Gut ... | reverse complement strand
TAAAAACAAAAAAGAGAAAACATGCACACTGATAGATGTGGCAATACCCGCAGACAGAAATGTTGTGCAAAACGAAGCGGAAAAAGTTAAAATCAAATAGTTTATTTATAGAGATACAACGAATGTGGAACCTGAAATGTAGATTATACCAGTAACAATTGGGACCACTGGAATAGTAACGAGAAGCTTAAGGAAAAATCTGGAAGTTGTACGAGGAAAACATTCGGTAGTTTCACTACAAAAGACAGCTATATTTGGAACATCACACATAATACGGAAAGTACTGCAGTGTGAAGCTTGAAGCTTGAGCAGTGGGGATCACCACTGGTTCAACAGAAGTACCGGGAAGAAAAGGCCTGTGACAGGAGACATACGTATCGTATAATAATAATAACTTAACAAGAAATAAGTAAGAGGAAAGAAATAACGCCCTTTTTCATCCTTTCCAGTCATCCATTATCATCAGGTCATTCGCCACTACGTTGTCCAATTTACTTTCATTTTTGTTACATAGGCCTCTTGTACAAGATAAGATTAAGACCATCTAAGTTGTGTAACAACGTATTATCCCAGGAAAGACACGTGGTGTCACGTAATGCCGACCGTCAGCTACCTTCCAACAAGAAAACTGTTTAGACGCTTTAGATAAAGCATTTCCTTCTCATAGGCACAACTAACGGATTTTGGGTCACGTGATGTAGACGATTTATGATTTTTCTCGACGGTTGAAGATAAATGTTGCCTTCGATAGGGCGAGAAGTGTAATATCAGAACTGCAATATACACGGAAGAAAGAAGGTTATGAATATTTACGTGTAATTCGTGGATTCATATTTCTGAAATGGATTGTCCTTCACTTAAGAGCAAGTCAGAGTCATTATCAGTCACTGTTCCTTTAGGTAATTTTCTGTAAGGTCATTGGTGCAAAGTACTGTCTTAGTGTTATGAAGTTACTCCTTTCTTTCTATGCAGTGTTTATTATGAAGAGGCCTATGTAAAGCAGTTGTAGCAATGATGTCTTAAAATAATGTGATTTGTGTTTGAAAAATGATATAAGCGAAAAATACTGTTTATGTCAGTTGAAGTTCTACACTTCTATCCTGCTATAGCCGTTTAAGAAATATCCGTAAGGTAGGAAACAACAAGATGAACTACGTACACGTTATGTTGACTGGTTGCTGGAATGAATATACCGGTTGCTGTTAATACAGAGTTGATTCTCCCGATGATGAGCTGCAAGCCTGCTCGAAACATGTATAGGTTTATTATTGAAATAAATTAATATTAAATAGTGCATCTTGTTGGTTCATGTTATACGGATATATCACGATGCACGGTCAACAAAACATTAAATCTGTTTATGAAGGGTAATGTCGTATCATCCTAGGTGCTATGTTTATTTTTGTTATGTATTTTTTTAATGTTAGACATTGTACCTGGTGTAATAATGAGATCTGAATGTAGTTGATCCATATGTCATAGTAGATTGCTGTTTTTTTACATGATATATTTACACGCACACACGTACACACAAACACATACTTACACAAACACACACACACACTCACACACACGTACACACTGGTGCAGTGCGCTTTTCGATGCAGATTATGCATGATTAACTCGACTGAAATTCTCCTGCCTGCCGTTATTCTTTATGGTAAAAACGAACGTAATCAGACAGTAATGTGTATTGCATCCAGTTCATTAGCCATATTTCAGTTCCTCAATATTCTGTCTACCAATGTTTTCATTGCGTTCATTCATCTTTTAGACCCCACCTCCCATCCCCTGCCACCAGCCCTAACTCACTCTTGCAGCATAATTAGATGTGTCTGCGGCATTCGCGTTATTTATTCCATTCGGGACTTGTTTGAAGTTTACGTACATAAAATGTAGTTAAAACTAACAAACTGCGTCACATTTGATCAGATTTCCCGCTCTTCGTGTGCCATGTTTAATACAACATCACTATACCGCCAGTGTGTAAGTGAAGGTGTAGAGAAATGTGGTTATGAATTTTGGAATTTTACGAATACGTACGATTAGAAGATCTCTGAACTTTCGGACAATTTTTGTTCTCTGACAGAAAATTTGGTGTATTATCAAGGCCAATCAAAAACGACGCGCAGTCTAAGTTGTGTAATGTCGTGCAAATTTCGAACATTGAGTTCATGAGTTATAATTCCTTTCGGAGGGACCTGGAGGCGGGCTGATTCCGCGTTCAGAGGTTTCTATACGTACCTATTCAAAACTTACGAATCAGAAGCGAGGCCTTGAGCCAGATTCGCCTGTAAATATTATTACTGATAAGAACTGACACTTTGAAGACTACAATTCGTCTGAATTATATTCAATAAATTAGTTCGTACCTCACAGAGAACGAACTGCGGTACAAAGACCAGAGTTTTAATGCTGTTTGAGGAAAGTGTCCCTGTATATTTTGAGTATCATAAGAAAGTCGGGCTAAATATTTTGATAGGAAAGATGCATTTGTTTATGTTGAAGTCGTTGTTAAGTACAATAAAGTGACGATTGACACCGAAAGGAATAACAGCTCCCGGTTAGTAAGAGTGAAGTAAAAAAAATAGTTTGCCCAAAATATGGTTTGCAACAATTTCTGTACTTCAGTCAAAATCAATAGGAAGTATCTGCAATTTTTTAACGGAGAATTTTGAATGTCTCGCTTGCTATTTCAGCGAAACGAATTAGCATGTTTTCTCGCGCATGCGCTGTGGAGGTCGTCAGATGGCGTGTTATGGTGATTTTTCGTTTAAACAGCAAGTGGTTATTGAATGTCTTGTGGCAGAGAAGGAATTAGTGACGAAAATTCACAAACGGGTGAAAATATTTTTAGCGCAATTATTGTTGATATAAACACTGTTAGTCTTGCGGCTTCACGAATTGCAGGTTCTGAGAAACGCCAAGCGGAGGTCAGTGACAAGCTGCGCTCTGGCTGGCCGACAACGGCCTTCACTTTAGGCGTTGCTTTAACTTGCTGAGTTATTTATTCCACCCGACCGACGGATTACAACTGAAACCTAACTGTCAGTATCAAAAGGAAATATGAATAAAATTATCGGTTAGTGTTTGTGCTTCTTGGGTTACACGAACCAATGTGCGGAAGAAGGTGTGTCAGTCTTCGGTCTTCCGTTAGGAGGAGTTTGGTGAAACCTTTCGTTGCGGATAGTTAGTAGAGTTGAAACATGTATCCGTCACTTTGAACAGCAGGCAAAAGGACAGACAATGAATTGGTATCATCCGGCTTCACTTACGAATAATTTACTATACCTTCAGCAGAGAAATCCATGTCCACCGTTTCTTGGGATGCAGAAGGGTTGGTTTTGGTAGACATCGTGCCTCGCGTTCAGACCTTTAACTCAGATCTGTACATTCAAACCTACAGCATTGCTTTAGATTTTCAGTAGAAGTTGACTCTAGAAAAAGTAGCTGAAATCATTCTTCAGCAAAACAATTCACTATAAATTTGATGTTTTCCATCCCGAAGTGTTATAACATATAAATACAACACGTCAGTCGATAACACAAAACTTTTTTTATATACAAAAATAGTATATTTTGTCAGGGCGACATGTTTCGACCTTATAAGGTCATCCTCAGGCCCTCCAAGAAGTTGTTTATGTTTCATTGCATTGTGGGATCCAAATGCTTACAAGTTACAAAAACTTGTAAGCATCTGTCTTCTTGGAGGGCCTGAGGATGACCTTATAAGGTCGAAACATGTCGCCCTGAAAAAATGTATTATTTTTGTATATAAATAAAATGTTGTCTTATCGACTGACGTGTTGTATTTATAAAAAAAACGCACGGTCACACGCAATTTTGAAAACACAGGAAGCAATCACAAATTTCGGAGGGACTGTTCTTCCCTAGCTGCTATACCTAACATAATTTATTCCCTCAGATTTCCACCCGTTAGGATCCCCATGGAATGCCATCCGTAGGAAACGTTGGAGAGTGATAAGTTTAATGAAGAAATGAAGAAGTAAAAAGTGGCTGCGAGTACAAAATTCGTACTGGTACAAGAAAAGGTAAATGTTCTTGTTTCTGTTGGCCGTAAGGCTGTTAAGTTAACGGAGATTACGAGAAAAGTAAATTGTTATCAATAAAGGAAATGTTGAGCAAAAGGTTTTTATGCAACCTTCATATACTCGTAAATAAAATGAAAATCGACTTTTTAATTTTTACTCGAAACTTCTTGTATTTTATTGAGATCTTTTATTTCTTTTCCAGGTATGATCCTGCTTACTTGGATGATAGCTATCATCTCTGACGTATAAATCTGTGAGTAAAACAACATTTTTATTTTACACCTGCAAATTCTCTTGAAGAAATTTCTTGAATTGAAGACGCAAGAGAACTAAATAATCAGAAAAGCTTTAACGGTGTCTGACGAAGGTTTTTGACCACAGACGTAATTCAAATTGTGATCCTCATTCTAAATGTCCTGTATGAGTCCACGCCGACTGTAGCCGTTGAGTCCTGCGCCTTTTCCCAGCAGACGTACGTCATAAATAGTGGCGGAACTATTAAAAATATTTATTTACGATTTCCATTTACCTGTTTTTGGCTCTTCCTAATTTACTTGAAGACTCTCTGTGATTAGTTTAGATCAGACCTGTATATTGTAGAATAGTTTTGCAGTCATGAGTTATATGTTCAGAACCACTATAGCCCAGTTTAAATTACTGTCCATGCATTTGCCCGCATTTACTGACACCTAATGCAGGATAATTTGTATCTTGGCTTGTATTCGAACCCAGAAGCTTCCGCCAATAAAAACAGAAGCGTTATAGTTTGAACCAATGTGTATTACTGTCAGTCCCTCAGGGTAATTGACAGTTTCAACGCGGTTCTTCTTTCAATGTTGGATGAGCCTCGAAATTAACATTTTTCTTTTTGTTTTTTTTTTTTCGGTAAAATGGGATAAGATATTTTCAGATTGAAGTAATGTTTGCCTAGGAGTCGTTAGTGCCCTTTGGTCAGTTGTTGCGGGGGAATGGATTTGTTGGGTAGTGTTAACTATTGACAGTGAAGCGCTCTTTTACCCAGAAAGTCTTACATAGATCTTTCATTGAAACCTTCGTTACCTTTATGGATGAAAATAATTCTGCGAAACACATTTCATTGAACCGAAGAAGGCTTTCTTCAAAAAAGAACACAGAACTAGACTCAAAATTAAGCATATACATTCGAATTATTTCTGATTTGATGCTGTAATGCAACCAGCGAACAAAAGTCGGTTGAAGACATTTCTAGTTCCAATGCACAATAAATCCGGGGACTCTACCTACGTAAATTCCTGAACTGATAACACATGTAGAGCAGTATAAGGATTTGTGGACAAAATACGTTTTGCACAAAATGTAAAATGCAACCAGCCCGTGCAGAGTCATAAATTCATTTGCCTTTTACATCTGTGATTTTCAGCATTGTAACGAAAATTTCAGATGATCATCTTCGGAACATCTTGTAAGATTTAATTACTTGCGTGCTTAGTTGGCCAATGTCTGTTATTGCATATCAATAATACTTGATGTTGATTATTATCATTATTTTCAGCAAGAAACTTCTCTAAAAATTCGATACGAGCCATCCTGCTGTGCTGCAGTATGAAATAAAATGTCGTTCAGTAAAAAACACAACAATATATTCAACAATGTAAAGTATGCTACTACATACTTCGGTTACAATTAACCATTATCAGGTAGACATTTCAGTACATGGACATGACATGTTCAGTGCTTACAGTATGGGGTCCCATATTGTTTACATTGGCTGTGTAGAATTTCAAACATTTAGATTGATAAACTGCTCAATATTTAATATCTTAGCTAATGTATTTTCTCAAATTTTTAAGATTTTAAATTTTAACTGATAGACCTCCAGTGATAGGTTTATATAAGCATATCGCAAAATGGAAGTTAGCTGCAAACTCTACATTTTAATTGTATGAACTTTCCAGGTCTTGTTTGCTTTCCATTGTGAAATTTGAACAGACAAAGTTGCCGCCTGACCTAGGGCGCTGTCCATATATTAGCGGCTTCTGCTAGATTTCCAAATAATTACAACGGCTCTAGGCGAATGTCAGGACGCCAAACCCTACCTTAAACCCGGCTCGATTTATTCCTTCCAAGTCATTACAGTCTTAATTATTCATGACTTTCGTGCCACATAGTTGAACTCTGTATAACTTCGTCACATTAAATTGATTGACAATATGTCATGCTATAGGCTTACATTTATAGTCGAGTGTATAAGAGTGGTTTAAATAAATACTGACGGGATTTTCAACGACGCTTTTATTGCGATTAACACGAAAATATACATTGAAATGTTGCTGCAATATTATGGCTTAAATGGGTATGAGACAGCTCTTCAGAATGCTGATTTTGGCGGTTTTCCTCCTATTCTTTACACCACTGCCCAAACGCGGTTGCGACAGGCTCTTCCTGTACTTTACCCGCTGCCCATTCAAGAATTCCTTGCTGTCGCTTTCAACACTGTATAAACTGTACGACTTTTTAGGAGTTGTTAAATAACCTCTCAGTTAGTCGTATTTTAATAAAATACACTTGAAAATATGAGTTAAGCATATTTTCAAATGAACTGCCTCCCACATTTAATATAAGGTTAAAAGGCATAGGGGGGACGTGTGGAATTTGTGGAAGACAAAGAAGCATGGGGACAGACCTGTCTCCAAAAAATTCGTCTTTTTCGTGCCAGTACCATCTCACCAATGCTTCATATTTCATACTAATTATCAGCGAAGCTCTACAAATTTAGCAAGTGAAAATGTCTTTAAATGAAGCCATTAAAGAATTCTGCACTTCTGTTTTACGAACACTGAAACTAATAAAAGTACATTTTTTTCTTTATTCTGAACTGAGAAATAGAAGTCTGGAATTGACTTGCTACCTTAACCATGCAGTGTTCACATCAACAATGCATCAAAACGCTCCCACTTCAGTCTTCTGTAATCCCTCTACCGTGCAATAAAATACTGAGTTACTGCTTGGTACAGCCAAGGAGTATAATGAGAGACAAATAAAGATGGAGATACGAAATGGTGGGAACAGAAGAGAGAAGGCGGTTAGACATTGGTGAGGGTAGCAGTGTCAGGTATTGTAAGCCGATGCGCCAAAGATTTATGCTAGACACTTGTGAGACAAATGGGTGGATTGTGTCCAAAATTTTTAGGGCCGCATTTGTTTAAGGTTTTCTTTTCTTTTCTCTAGAAAGGAGGGACATTTCTTCTTATTTTTAGGAAAATTGTGTTTGGTTCTTCGTTTCGTTAACGCCGATGTGAATAAATGTAATCATTTATCTACGTCAGCAACAAGTAAAATATGTCACATTCCACGTCATTAGTATGACTGTAATAATGGCGGTATTTGGGAAAAATGTCCATCGGGATGTAAACATTTCTCACGCTGCCAATCTGTCTCTCACAAAGCACTGCGACCCGAAGCTGAAACCTGGTAGGTGAAGTCTGGAAGTAAGATGTGCCTAATATGAACATAACGTTATAAATCTTCATGTTTGTACCGTGCATCAATGACGATTAAAATACTTTATTATCCAACAGATGCACAAATATATAATTCGTAGATACAATTAGAATTATTATAAAATATTTGAAAATATTTTATAATAATTCTCATTGTATCTACGAATTATATATTTGTGCATCTGTTGGATAATAAAGTATTATAACACTATAAAGTAATTAGTAACTTTGCTGCTATTAGCCATATAAACCATATAAAAATCAGCATTTTATATCAGTTACTAACAGCGACAGCAGCAGAAGTCATAGCTCACCACAGAAATATGATCTCTGATTATGGAAATATACAGAGTGATTCAAAAAGATGGACTCAATTGAAAAGTAAACTGCGCCTCAACACACGACAGACGGTTGCGGTATTCCAAGTTCTCTGCTCGCTCAACGGGTTGACTTGCATAGGCTACGCTCAAACTCTCTTGAATTCGTCTCACGTTCTCTTCTGATACACGTGGTCGGCCGGAGCTTTTGCTTTTACACAGACAGCCTGTTTGCTCAAACTGGTGATTCAAACGACAAATACTCTTCCTCATTGGAGGTTGAATGTTGAAACGAAGAAGAAACGCACGCTGCACAGCAGTCGACGACTCAGTTTTAATAAACTCACGAACGCAAAAAATCTTGTGCTACATAGTAGTCATTTTGCTCCCAACTGACGCTGCTGCACGGCTGTGCACGCCTAGACAAGCGATTTAGCGATGATATTTAAAAATTAGACTCTCCTCTTTCAAATGTTATGTAGATCATCCATATACGATATACAGTTCAGGATATACAGACGTACTAAATTGAGTCCATCTTTTTGAATCACACTGTATATTTTTCTTAAACGGGAATTTATGGACGGGGGTGAGATACCTAGATGAAAAAGAATGTTATATCCTGTACTATGGCATGACAGCCACTGCTGTTACTTGTGATGGGAGCGGGAGTAGTGTAGTTGGTGTAGTGATTAGACTACGGCCTGGACGAACGAAATATCATATTTCGATTTGCGGCAGGGGGCAGTTTTTTTTTCTGTGGGATGTCGAAACTGATTTTGACTTACAAGGAGTCACCTATTTACTAGTTACCCGGGATAGTGCGGCCATGACATACGCAAAGCAATGTGTCCATGTTTGAATATTCAAATTCGCTTACATTTGAAGCACTAATGCGAGATGTTACGACTTACGAAGTTCTTAATAATCAGACATACGCCTATATTCGTTGGTTATAATTAATGGATACGATTCTCTGAATTTATTGGCTTACCAAGGATGAAAATATGATGAACTGAAACATGATAGATCTTCACTGAATTGATCGCTATTAAAAAAAAACGCGCCTGTTAAACACCAAGCACTTGTGAGCCCACAATCCTATTGAAATTTTACTCGACTCTGCTACTTCGACTACATAATTGTGATTTTCTCTCTAATTTTTTTTTTTTACTTTATTTCTCCTAACCGTCCAATAAGGACTACCTTGCTGTCTTCATTTTCTAATTTTATTTGGTTTAAGTAGGCATTCCCCAATATTCCTTACGTTTGCTTTACCTTTGCATGGTAATGCTTTCCTGTAGGCTGCATTTCCTTTCCAACTAAACCATTTACTACACGGAAGTTCTTCCCCCAATTTTTTTCGTTTTCCAGCATTATAATGCTTTATGTTTGATATCCTCCTCCCCTGTACGTAGGGGGTATTTTCCCGAATCTTTTTTGGTCCTCCTTAAGCCGTACTCTTCCATTTTTCTAGTTTCTTGGACAATCCAGTGTACGAATTTCAATTCGCATTATTTATAATTATTTGGATTGGTGTCCACATATTAGTTTTGCCTTTCTATATCGTTACATCTTCCTTTAATTAGAATATTATCTTTTTCTCTGGTTAGCTGTCTGCAAAATAAATACGAGGTTTTACCTTTCTTTCTTTATGTGATGAATTTTATTGAAAGATTTGTTTGTTGTTACATTTATAAAATATATATCTTATAAATAAGTACTTATTTCGAACCCCATGACGACTTCCAATATGCGCTCTGCTGAAAGCTATATTTGAACATACTCTGATGCAAGATACTGGAACAGTGCAGAAGGATGGTGCATTTGGGGGGAGAAAATTTTGCTGCTTTGTCGCGCTTATGGGACTCAGTCCAAGATTTTCTTATGTGTAGTTCTTGCATTATAGATATTAAGCTTATATACCGTATTATAGTATATAGGACGGTGTTGGTTCCGAAGGGTTGGTGGAAGGGGTTGGAAAGGGGTAGTAGCGGGAGAAGAAAAAGGAGGAGGCGGAAAGGGGTTGTACATAACTTAGAATTCCTGGGGATACTGAAGCATCGTCTAGCTTCTACATAGATGCGACGGAAGTTTTACATCTTATGCAGCCAACCAGACTGTGAAGTTTTAGCTTTACTTTACTTGCTCTGGGTGCGTCTTGCATTTTCCTATTGCTGCTGCTTCTGTTGCGAAGTTCTCGTTTTTGAATCTTCAGAGTTTTTTATACTTCCTTCCAAATTTAGTGCTCTTTTCCAATAAAATTGCGCCTTGTTTTGGTTTGTATTATGTAGGGAAGGGGGGGGGGGTGGCACTTAAGAAATATTCGTGAGCCTAACTCTGTTGCCTATGTCTGTAGAAGTACAAGTGGTGTGTTTTTACAACACTGATTTCGTTTTTGCCATATTGGCTTCAAAATGGTGGACTTATAGGACAGGTATATCGACGTAGGAAATAATATGCGGATCTTGTTAGGTGAAAGTCTTCGCCCATTTTTATGAACACGTTAATAATATATTTAATTATGTAACTGACATAACCATTCTGAAGTAACGGGAGGAGTTCTTGTAAATATGCTTCGGTAATGTACACATGAATCTAGCCTTTTTCTTGCAGATCTAACTTGTTGAAACAGGAATATCTGGAAAGAATCTGTGACCTTGATTGTTCCTTGTATAATGTGTTTCATCGTACGTGATAAGATTAACATGTGCTATAAATCAGTAAATATAGAGGTTCATTTTTGTGTAAAGTTTTAAACAGTGCATATTTCAGTTGTGTTCAAGTTGTCCGATATAGACTTAATTTTGTATAAATGTTTTGGTCAGAAAATTTTAAAAGGAGGTTTCAGGCAAGTTAGTTTTCTGTCTACTTTCAAAATTCACATGACTAAAACATTGGTTTGATATTAACCACTTGTGACTCAAGCATCCAAATCTTATGTCTAACGAGGATAATGGTACAAGTATTTTATGTTTATGGTTCTCTGCACCGCTGATCTATATTAATAATTGTCCAACGAGATGCAACACAAAGCAGTCTATTTATTATTCTGCAAGTTCACTCTACATGTTTCGGGTGTCAACCACGCCCATCATCAGGAGTACACAAAACCGCAACTACAGCCTCCGGTACTGGTCAACGTGGCCAAGCTAGATTGACCACTTTAGAGGGAGGTAGCTGCACAAAAAATATGACCAGTAACGGAGGCTGTGGTTACAGTTTTGTGTACTCCTGATGATGGATGTGGTTGAAATTCGAAACATGTAGAGTGAACTTGCAGAATAATAGATATACTGTTTTGTGTTGCATCTCGTTGGACAACTATTAATACGGTACAAGTAATTTGTACTCTTCACCAAACAACTACAGTGGGAAAAAACATTTCTGTCAGGAAATTTGCATATCAGGGAGAAACAAGTTAAAAGTGACACAAATAAGTCGATAAGCTGACCCAGATCTTCGGGGCTGATGTCATTTTGGTAGATCGGTCAGAATCCTGGGTGAGAATCATACGATACTGCTTAGCTCGCCATTATTATGCACAGTAGACTGCTTTCAGAGAAGTCCTTCACGTTTCTTATAACGTAGCCTTGAGATTACTTCCTCCACGTGTAATTGAAATGGGTTTTTATGCGAGTGTAACGTTGCTGTTGAAGAACAGTCGACAGCCATCGGAACGCCGCTGTTGTTTCACCGCAATTTGTGGCGGTACATCGAGGGTGGCGGTATAGTGAAGGTGGCGGGCGTTCACTGGAAATACTGTATAATAGGGAATTACCGCTTATAGACTTTCATGGGCGCTAAGTGGGTTTGGCAGTATATGGCATGGCGCTATATCGGGAGTTGACTGCATAAGCCTTAATGGACAATAAATCGGTTACTGTGGTGTCCAGTCGCCGAAATGTCTTTAGTCAGAAGGTAAGGCTACCAACTTAGAGAAAATACGCGGCTTGCTTCTGGTCTTCAGCACTGCCTAATCTTACTGGAACATTCGAAATTCTCGTAATGTTTTGAAGGAAAGTGAATGTTGGCACTTCGAAATAGCCACGACAGTTTCCTGTCCGGTCTCTTAAGTTTGTTGCTTATGACCCTATTCTTATAATATTCTACACTGCATAAACAACCATTCCAATTAATACAGCACTATTAATTAACCTAAGATTTAAACATATATTGTTTTGACTTTTCTTCAGATAAATGTCTGTATCGCTATTCAAAATAACGAAATTCATTATGCGCTTATATTGATACAAATCGTCATTTATAATTTAATAATAATTTCTTAATACTGCTTCTTTCTTTTACAGTTCATTTGTTAGGTTGTGAGGAAAACTAAGGTTTTTGCTTGTCAGGTTTATTGTCATCTGCTTCTTAGAAAATTTCAGTGACCAATTGAGACCGGTGCAAATACACGGGACATTTAAGAAATGCATAAGAAGTTTAAGAGAGAAAATTGTAAAGGAATAGACTCCTTGGGGGCTTAGGATTATATTTGAGTATAATATCAGTGTGGATGTTATAATGCGGGATTTCGCCTTATTGATTTGTTTCAAGAGGGTTAAAGTAGTGTCTTTTTTAATCTATTGTAAACCACTAAATGATGACTTACTTACTTACTTACTTACTCCATGGTGCAGAGTCCTTCTTGAGAAGCTAACTGGTTTGCAGCTAGTCAAGAAATTCCCCGCATTTCACGGAACCCGAAGGTTCATTACCGCACTCAC
>Ga0123352_10014438_pt1 | contig 12577 bp, 6 predicted proteins | sample TergutLab28metaG_FD_89700 | JGI IMG/M metagenome (GOLD analysis project Ga0123352, IMG submission 89700) | Labiotermes labralis P1 segment gut microbial communities from Petit-Saut dam, French Guiana - Lab288 P1 | ecosystem: Host-associated > Arthropoda: Insects > Digestive system > Gut ... | reverse complement strand
CTGTGGGGTTGGGCTAAAGAAGCGCAAATAAACCCTGGTGAGTTACAGAATAAAGTATTGTTAGGCAAGGATTCAGAAGGAAGAACCGCCTGGCATGTGGCAGCAGAAAAGGGCAGTGTAGAGATGACAGATAAATTGTGGGGTTGGGCTAAAGAAGAGCTGCTAGGCCCTGATTTGTTAAAGAATAAACTGTTGCTATCCCGAGACATGCATGGCGTAAATACCTGGCACCTAGCGGCAAAGACAGGCAGTGTGGAGCTACTAGGCAAACTGTGGGTTTGGGCTAAAGAACTGCAGCTAGAACCAGAGGAGTTAACCAATGAGATGTTGTTGTCAAAAGATAAGTTTGGACAAACCGCCTGGCACATGGCAGGAGAAGGGGGCCATGTTGAATTATTAGACAAACTGTGGGATTGGGTGAAAGAAGAGAAACTAAACTCAGATTATTTGAGAAGTGCACTGTTTCAATCCGAAGACAGTCGCGGATTTAGTACATGGCATTGCGCAGTTCATAATGGCCATATACATGTGTTACAGAAACTGTGGCGTTGGGCAGAGGAACTGCAGCTAAATAAAAAACAGTTGAACAAACTGCTCCTAGCTGTAGATAGAGATGGAAATACTGCCATTTACGGGGCAGCATATAAAGGCAGTATAGATTTACTGGAGGAACTGTGGGGTTTGTGCAAGGAAACGCAACTAACCCCAAATGAGTTGACTGAATTGTTGGTTGCTGCCTGGAGAGTGGCAGTGGCAGAAGGCTATCTAGAGATATTAGAAAGATTGTGGCTGTGGGCTGGAGAAGTGCAGCAAAATCCAGACGAGTTAAAGAAAAGATTGTTATTGGAACAAAATAAGGATGGAGAAAGCGTCTGGAATGTGGCAGTCTCAGGAGACCAACTTGAGGTATTAGAGAAATTTTGGGGCTATACTAAAGAGAAAGGAAACACAGATTATTTAAAAAGTGTACTGTTTTTTCCAGAAGACAGTTGTGGTTTTAGCACATGGTGCTACGCAATACGTGAGGGCCGTGTAGATGTGATACAGAAACTGTGGGGTTGGGCTGAGGAAATGCAACTAACAGCAGACGAGTTAAAGAATAAAATGTTCCTAGCTGTAGATAGGGATGGAAATAACGCAATTTACTGGGCGGCATGTACAGGCAGTATAGAATTGTTAGAAAAAATGTGGGGGTTGTCCAAAGAAACACAACTAAACCCAGGTGAGTTGAGTAAATTGTTGGCTGCGGCCTGGCACGAGGCAGCAGCACGAGGCTACTTAGAGATATTAGAAAGGCTGTGGCTGTGGGCTGGAGAAGTGCAACTAAACTCAGACGAATTAAAGATAAGATTGTTATTGGAACAAAATAAGAAGGGAGAAACGGCCTGGCATGTGGCAGTTAGAGAAGGAAAGATAATGGTGTTACAGAAACTTCTGGATTTGGCAGAAGAAATGCAAATAAACCCAGATGAGGTAAGAAATAAATTATTGCTAGACCAAGAGCAGGATGGACGATCTGCATGGTTCCTGGCAGCAAAAAGCAGCAACGTGAAAGTATTAGAACAAATATGGCTGTTGGCTAAGGACAAAGGAAACCCAGCAGAAATGAATTCCAAGTTGTTGCTCGCACAAAATGAATATGGACAGACTGCTTTGCACTTGGCAGCAGAAGGCAGTGTGGCGGTAATGGAGAAACTGTGGGCATTTGCTAAGGAAGCACAACTAAACCCAGACAAGCTAGTGAATTTATTGATACTAGCCGAAGATAAGAATGGATACAATGCGTGGAACCGAGCTGCAAAAGGTGGCAGTTTAGAGGCATTAGAGTTATTATGGAGCTGGGCTAGAGACGTGGAACTAAACCCACATGAATTGTTCGTAGCTCAAAATGAGGAACGAAAAATACCCTGTACATTGGCAGCTGAAAAAGACTACTCAGAAGCATTAGAGAAACTGTTGGTTTGGGCCAAGGAAGCGCAAGTGAATTCAAAAAAGGAGTTGAAAAAAAAGTTGTTACTAGCCAAAGACAGGGATGGATACACCGCGTGGCACCATGCAGCATATTTTGGCAGATTAGAGGCACTGGAGACATTATGGAGTAGGGCCAAGGAAGCGGAACTAAACCCACACGAAATGTTGCTAGCCCAAAGCAAGCAAGGAAGAAATGTCTTGCACTTTGCAGCAGAGCAAAACCATGTACAAATATTACAGAAACTGTGGGTCTGCACAAAAGAAGCGCAACAGAATCCAAATGAGTTACAGAAAAGTTTGTTACTAGCCAAAGACAAATATGGATACATTGCGTGGAACAGGGCAGCACTATTTGGCAGATTAGAGGCATTAGAGACTTTATGGAGTTGGGCTAAGGAAGTGGAACTCAGTCGAGATGAATTGTTACTAGCCCAAAGTGAGCAAGGACTAACTGCCTTGCACATGGCAGCGGAGAAAAACCGTACAGAAATTTTAAAGCAATTGTGGATGTGGGCTGAAGAAACACAAAACAATACAAATGACTTACAGAAAAAATTGTTACTAGCCAAAAACAGTGACGGAAACACCGCGTGGCACCAGGCAGCATATTTTGTCACATTAGAGGCATTAGAGACATTATGGAGTTTGGCTAAGAGAGCGGATGAAAACCCACATGAATTGTTGTTCGCCCAAAATGAGGAAGGAAATACCGCATGGCAAGTAGCAGCTGGGAGATGCCATTTAGAAGTATTAGAGAAACTGTGGGTGTTGGTCAACGAAACGCAACAGAATCAAAACCAATTAAAGAAAAAATTGTTACTAGACAAAGACAAGTACGGAAATACCGCATGGCACCACGCAGCAAGATTGGGGAGACTGGAGCCATTTGAGACATTATGTAGTTGGGCTAAAGAAGCGAAACTAAACCCAAATAAATTTTTGCTAGCACAAAATGATGAAGGAAATACCACATGGCAAGTAGCAGCTGGGAGATGCCATTTAGAAGTATTAGAGAAACTGTGGGTGTGGGCCAACGAAACGGATCAGAATCCAAATCAGTTAAAGAAGAAATTGTTACTAGACACAGACAAGTATGGAAACACCGCGTGGCACCATGCAGCAAGATTGTGCAGTTTACAGGCATTAGAGACATTATGGAGTTGGGCTACAGAAGCGGAACTAAACCCACATGAATTGTTGCTAGCACAAAGTGAGCAAGGAAAAAATATCTTGCACTTGGCAGCAGAGAAAGGCGATGTACAAATATTAAACAAACTGTTGGTCTGCACCGAAGAATCGCAACTGAATCCAAACGAGGTACAGAAACAATTGTTACTAGCCAAAGACAGGGATGGATACACCGCGTGGCACCAGGCAGCACTATTTGGCAGATTACAGGCATTAGAGATATTATGGAGTTGGGCTAAGAAAGCGGAACTAAATCCACATGAATTGTTGCTAGCCCAAAGTGGAGAAGGACGAAATGTCCTGCACTTAGCAGCAGAGAGAAACCACGTAGAAATATTACACAAACTGTGGGTCTGGGCCAAAGAAGCAAAACAAAATGCAAACGAGTTAACGAAAAATTTGTTACTAGCCAAAGACAAGTATGGTTACACAGTGTGGCACAATGCAGCGTGTTTTGGTAGATTAGAGGCATTAGAGATATTTTGGACTTGGGGTAAGGAAGCGGAATTAAACCAACATGAATTGTTGCTAGCCCAAAGTGAGAAGGGACTAACTATCTTGCACATGGCAGCAGAAGAAAACCACATAGGAATACTACAGACACTGTGGGTCTGGGCTGAAGAAACGCAACAGAATCCAAAGGACTTAAATAAAAATCTGTTACTAGCCAAAGACATTGATGGAAAGACCGCGTGGCACCACGCAGCATGTTGTGGCAGATTAGAGGCATTAGAGAAATTATGGAGTTGGGCTATGAAAGCGGAATTAAACCCCCTTGAATTGTTGCTAGCCCAAAGTGAGAAAGGACTAACTATCTTGCACATGGCAGCAGAGAAAAACGATGTAGGAATATTACACAAACTGTGGGACTGGGCTGAAGAAACGCAACAGAATCCGATGGAGTTAAATAAAAATCTGTTACTAGCCAAAGACATTTATGGAAAGACCGCGTGGCACCACGCAGCATGTTGTGGCAGATTAGAGGCATTAGAGACATTATGGAGTTGGGCTAAGAAAGCGGAACTAGACCCACATGAATTGTTGCTATCCCAAAGTGAGCAAGGACGAACGGTCTTGCACTTGGCAGCAGAGGAAAACCATGTAGAAATATTACACAAACTGTGGGTCTGCACCGAAGAAGTGCAACAGAATTCAAATGCGCTAAAGCGAAAATTGTTTCTAGCTAAAGACCGATTTGGCTACACTGCGTGGCACCAGGCATCACATTTTGGCAGATCAGAGGCATTAGACACATTATGGAGTTTGGCTAAGGAAGTGAACCTAAACCCAGATGATCTGTTGCTGACCCGAAGTAAGTATGGACGAACAGCCTTGCACTCCGCAGCAGAGGGAAACCGTGTCGCAATATTAGAGAAATTGTGGGTCCTCACCAAAGAAGCGCAACAGAATCCAAACGAGTTAAAGAAAAAGTTGTTACTAGCCAAAGACACTAATGGATGCACCGCGTGGCACCGCGCAGCTGAAAAGTGCAGTTCACAGGCGTTAGAGACGTTATGGATTTTGGCTAAGGAAGTGGAACTAAACCCAAACGAAATGTTGCTAGACTGGGGTGAGTAAGGCAATATGTCTTGCAATTCTAAGCAGAGGGAAACCGTGTAGCAATATTGCATAAACTGTGGGTCTGTGCCATAAAAGCGCAAGATAATCCAACTGAGTTAAAGAAAAAATTGTTACTAGCCAAAGACCAGTATGGATGCACTGCGTGGCACAGAGCACCAGAAAGGGGCAGTTTATGGGCTTTAGAGACAATATGGGGTTGGGCAAAGTAATTGTAACAGAAACCACATGAGGTTTTGCTAGCCCCATTCCTTTTGTTGTGTTATTATTTGGCGGTAATTTTGTTTATATTTGCGATAACAGTAATTAAGTTGTTTTACTTTCTATTTGTGTGGGTTTTATTTGTGTTCTTGTGCTTCTGTTTTTTTTGTGTGTTTTTGGTCATGAAATTTTGGATATTCATCCAGCTATTCATTGTTTTATTACACCACATTATTTAGCATGTGCAATATTTTCGAAGAAACAAAAAAAATTCCACATTGTAACAAGACATATTTGTCAAAAATATATTTTACATTTTATATTTCTATATATAAACCTGATGACGGCCATCTTGTCCTGCGACATGTAGCTTACACTAAGAGGATATTGTTATACAGTAAATATTGTTATGTTTTGTGTTAATGTTATTGATTAAATGAAAATGTATAAGTCACGAAGTAGAAGCTTATTTGCAAAAAAAATGTATGTCATTTTTTGTCAAGAACTGCAATTAGACTGCACAACAGTGAGGAGACAAACACATGTATGAAGGGGAAAGTAGAATCTGTCTAACCTAAAGTACCAGAACCATCCACAGTTTGACTACAACACTTGTACCCAGTACCACAGGTACATATCACATACATTTCTCCCACTGAGAACTCAATTCTTATGAAAAGTGAACATGTATTTTTTAAATTAATTGCCTTCAATTTGAAAAAATAATAAATAATTCATGTTTAATATTTGCAATTTTTAACATAAGTTTTTTAATTGTACTGTACATCCCTTCTAAAAACAACTGCTGTACACCAACTGCGGTACACTGTTCTACATGACAGAATACTTCTGTAACACACACTCACACAGAAAATAGATAAAATAAAATACACAGAATAAAACAACTTCAAATCTTCTGTACGAGTTGCGCACACAGTCTTGCTAAAGTGAGGATTCACGTCTCTTAATGTGCTGCTGTGTCAGTGGGTCACATCCTAGAAGTCTTGAATATTTCAAATTACTATTTTACTGCATGCACTCCTTCAGTATGTCCTTGCAGATCAGGTTTCAGAGTGAAACTGTCACCACAATGACAGTGGAAAGGTTACTTTAACGTAACTTAATTTAATTTAATTTTCTTTATTCAGTCCAGTGACTCCAGACATATCAAATATGTCATAAGTATAAAATGTAACAACTTTATCATAGAGTAAACAAATGTTATAAAACATAGCTAATTTAAAACATACATCTCTGTATTTACTTCATGTTATTAGTATCTCTATATTACAATACATACTGACTTAATACATGTATCCATACTGCAATTACTTATTTTAACAATTTGTACACATACATTATATTATTATCATCATGTTATTTATTCCAAGCTGCTATAGCATCAAATCCGTAACATAAGATTTCTTCTATTGAATAAAATGCATGATCTATGAGAAAGGATTTCAATTATCTTTTATAGGGTTTATACTTGTATTCCTCCAGCTTCTTTATATGAATTAGTACTTCATTACACAATCAAATTCCCATTTAATCACACTTTTTTTTAAATAGAGATTTGTATTACAAGGTTTGATACGTAAATCCACATTTGTCCTTGTAATATGATCCTGTACCTGTATATTTTTTTGTACTGAGGATTTATGCATCTTTAAAAAACCTAATACTTCAAATACATATACTGAAGTGACTGTTAGTATCTTGCAATCCTTCAACAGCTGTCTACAAGATGTACCTGTCCCAACACCACACACACTCCGAATCACCCTCTTCTGTAGCTTAAATATAGGTACACTTTCATTATCCGCCTCCCTGAAAATGATACCATATATTACTAGCAATTCAGATTTTGAGTGGGAAAAACTTCTTATCATATCCAACCCCATAATTCCTTGAACCCATTTCATAATGTAACAAACTTTACTTAGTTGTAGTCTTCATATACGTATGTGAGTAACCCATTTAAAATTTTCTCTAATAGGTATAACAAGAAATTTTGCATCTGATTTATAAGCTATATCTATATTTGAACAAGTAATTTTTGGTCTCATCAGAATTCTACTCTGCTTTGTATTAAATGACATTGCTACTGTTTTTCCAATGTTTATCATGAGGTTATTTTTTTGAAACCAATATTCTAACTGCTTCATAACTTTATGTACCTTATACTGTAGAACATTTTCATCTCTTTTGATGACTAACAAATTGATATGATATACAAATAAAACGAACTGTCCATCCTCTACATTTAAAGGAAGGTCATTTATATATATACTAAAAACAGAAGAGGTCCAAGAATCAACCCGTGTGGTACTCCACATTTTAGCACTTTGCATGAGGAAAGATATTTAGAATTTAAGTGACTGCTTTGGTTTATTTCTACAAACTGCTTTCGTTCTGTTAAGTAAGATTTAAACCAAGATTTCATATTTCCTCTCACCCCATAATAATGCAATGTATCCAGCAATACCTCATTGTTTCACATATCATATGCTTTTGTTACATCGAAAAATGTGCCGATTGCCTGCAGCCCATTATCCAGTGCTTCTTGTATTCTCTCAGTGAACAACAGAATTGCTGTAGTGGTGAATTTCAGTTCCCTAAATCAATTTTGAACCTCTGTTATGATGTTATGTTTATTTAAGAATATTATTAGTCTACTATACATTAACTTCTCTAATATTTTAGAAAAAATACGTAAAATTGATTTTGGTCTGTAATTTTGTATATTACAGGGAGATCATAAAGTCTCTGTGCACCTGATGATTACAATACAGAAAGTTACAGGTAATGTTCAAAGTGTCCCCCGCCAGTCTCCAGATATGTATTGAATGTGGACCATGCTATACTGAACATGGTCTTCCAGAACACAGTTTAGCTTGTCAATAAATGTTTGGACACTGGCAGGGAGACACTTTGAACATTAGTTGTAACTTTCCATATTGTAATCATTAGGTTGACAGACTTTTTGATCACCCTGTATAAATATCTGCTTTTTTATACAAGGGCTTTACTCTAGCTACTTTAAACTTTTCTGGAAACATACCTGAGTTTATTGAAATATTGTAAATATGGGCTAAGGGTCCGTTTACAAATTTTGCACTGTTTAACTACATATTCCAGCATTTCATCATATCCTGCTGAAAATTTACCTTTAAATATCTCTATAACACATTCCACTTCACTTTCAGCAACAGGTTACATAAATATAGAGTTGGGACAATTCTCTGTATTTGACTGAGCTGTGTTGAGTATTGGAAGGGTAGTTATTTTGTTTCATTATTTCTTCCACTGTTTCTACAAAATATGCATTTAACACCTCTAACACATTTTGTGGATTTTTCTGGTGTGCCTCTTTCTGTCTTCAATTCAATTAGTTTTTTATCTGATGAAGAGCATTTTCCAACTTGTTTATTTATTAACTGCCATATTTTTTTGTTTTGTTTGTTCCCTTTTCCATATAGCTATCATTATCTCTTTTTTTTTTGCTTCCTTCAATACTTTTTTGTATGTGATTTGGTATTTTTTATACAAGGCTGTGCTTCTCTTGAAAGATTAAATTTCCTCTTTACTGAATTTTAAAAATGCATTCTTTACTAGGAATTTTTATGCCTTTAATAATCCATTTACTATTGTATATATTATTGAGATTTTTTTGTTTTTATGGGAATGCTGTATTGATGTAATAACCAAAAATATCCATAAATACCTGCATGGCAGAATTTACTTCTGAAGTTTGAAACACTTCTTACCATAATTCCTTATTTAACAAACATTTAAATTCCTCCATACTTTTTCACAATATTGCCTTCACTTAATTTTCTTACATTTTCTCACTATTGTTTTCAAATTTAATTACAATGTTTGTGCTTTATGATCCGAATACCCCAAATCCATCACTGCCACCAATTCACCAATACTATCCTTGTTTGTTACAATAACATCTATTAATGATACTGCACCTTCTGTAACGCCAGTTGCGGATCTTACTGCCTTAACCAAATTATGTAACAACAGTAATTCCTGCACAACATGAAGTCTTATATTTTCTTACATAAAATTTATGTTCCAATCACCACACAAAATAAAGTGCTTATTTCTTGTTTGCACTTTGTCAGTCACTAACTCTTAACTTCTTAAGAATGTAGAGAAATCACGATCAGGTGATCTAAACACACACACACACAAAACAATCAATTTATAATCCAGTATCTCCACTGCAGTCATTTCAAAGTCTTTTTCCTTACTAATCCCCTGTAGGCAGTTTATTTCCTTAGTTTGCACATGGTGGTTAAAATAAATACAGGGACCACCATGATCCCTTTTACTTCTACTGAAATTACTAGCTAGTTTAAATTTATCAATTCTAATTAATTTTATATACTCTTCCCTTAACCAATGTTCTGACACACACAAAACATCCACATCTGCTAATGCAGATTGCAATAATGCATTTAATTCTAACAATTTATTATATATACTTTCTACATTATGATGAAGGATTAATATCACGTCATGTTTCTGTGTGCAGTGTCACATGTCTTTTCAAACTGATCTGACCAGTGAATGCCTTCCCACACAATGAACACACAAAAATCCCTTTTCACCAGACTGTATCATAAGATGTCACATAAAGTACCCTCTGAAAGTGAAAGATTTCTGTCATGTTGCACATGTGTATTGTATTTCACCAGTGTGAATTATAAACTGTGGTACAGCAGACCGTTGATTTAACAGAATAATGGGGTGAGGGTACATTAAACTCAAAACATCCGTCATTTACAAAGTGTATTTCAAAGTCCATAAAATTACCCGCATTAAAAGGATTTTCTGCCAGTAAATATTACAAGAAATATAATGTAATGTGCTTATAAATGTGCTGTATTTAAACTGTTACAGACATCTGCTCTTCATCCCACACCAAACATTCTTCATCCCAATGTAAAGAGCCCCATCCCTGTGGTGGGTGATTTGAGAGCTTGCCAGAATTTGCAACCATTGTGTGATGTCACACTTCTTTGCAAAATACCAAAACCAACCACCACTTGCCTAAACTGCATTCTATACACTTTACTGATGTACCAGCAACACATTTCATCTCTACACCCTGTACATTTACACAGCACTACAGTTCCTGTATATTGCATTTCATCACAGCTTCATCTACATTTACATGTTTTACTGGATCAGTATGTTTCTTTGGGCCACCTTCTGCATAATAGCTACAGACGGTATGAAAAGACAGTGAATATTTCTGAAGATGCAACATAACTGTTTTATAATTATTAGAAGAGAAAAGTGGAATGGCAAATGCAGAACATTGTCTAATAACAGCCTATTTCTGTACTAGCAAGAAGTCCAGTCCGCAAAACTTGTCCTTTAAATCTCAAATCTCCTAAATGAAGGTATTAATGTACTGAGTTTATTGCGCCAACCAAATGTACTCTACTGATCATATATAAATATGTATCTCTGACATACTGCAGTAAAAGTGTACCATCTTTAGGGAGCATACAATTACCAATGATACACTTTGGGTTATAAACCTGGCATTGTGTGTTCCCTGAAGATGGTATGTGTGCACAGAAACACGTCACAGATATGTCTTCAATATGTATAGAAGGTAAAAGGTAAAGTTCACCCTATAACAGGCCACGAAGTATCAGAGGTGGAGTACAGGTATAGCTCTACTCTTTCTTTAACCTCGGCGCTAGATGGCGGTGGGTGGTCAACGCCATGCTCTGGCCGCTTTACCCCCATGAAAGACCTGGCACCCATTGTGTAGGAGGCTGAGTGGGCCTCAGGGACAGTCAGGATGGTTTCAGAAAATCCTGCCCCCACTGGGATTCGATCCCCAGACCGACCAGCCCATAGCGAGTCACTATACCGAATACGCTATACCAGCCCAATACATATATATAACTAATACTGTGCATTTGTGTGGTGAAATAAAACTGGTACATTGATCTAAAAAATGCATGGAATGGACAGCTTTAAAATATTTCTCTTGCATTGCTTCTGCCACAAATTTAACCTCTGGAAATGCCACTTTTGATGAACACTTGTACATACAACTTTGTGGAATCTCCATCAGTGGCTAGGGATAGCACAGTCAGTCCAGTGCCTATATTATGGGCAGGACAATACAGGGTTTGATTCCTGGTAGGGGTAGGAGAGTTTTCTGTTCTGCAAAACATCCAGAGTACCGTTCTAGCACACCCTGCATGCTGCTGAATTAGGGAACAGGGGTTCATTGCCAATGGGCAGAGTAACCCAGGCTGGGAAGCTGACAACTCATCTGCATCTGGTTTTGAGGTTAAGAAAGAGTGGAACTACACCTCTACTCCCCATATACAATTGCACTGTTTCGGCAGGGACAACTTTACCTTTACTTGGCTGTCTGTATTTATGACAGAACCTCAACATGCACCTTCACTAAACATTCTTTTTTTATAAAGGATTTGATAATGAAAATGTACAGCTGAACTATATTTCTCAATCCAACAGACCTTATGGCTAAAATAACTTGACCAAACACAATCTACAACCACTACCATTCTGACTGCAATGCATTTACTGACTCCGTTAATAACTTGTCATATCAGCAAGTCACACAATGACTGCAGCCAGAACATTCACAGTCAGTGTCACTCCCTTCTCATTTATAACACTCTGTACATACAAACTCCACCATAAGCTAGGCAATTAAATAAGTAAGGCCAGGTTACTTACTGCTCTGCTGGACACATCAGCACATTCTGTAAGGCCAGGTTACTTACGGCTCTGCAGGACACATCAGCACATTCTGTAAGGCCAGGTTACTTACTGCTCTGCTGGACACATCAGCACACTCTGTAAAGCCTGGTTACTTACTGTTCTGCTGGACATATCAGCACATTCTGCACTGCCGAATGTCAGATCAACTGCATTCCTTTCCTACTCCACAGGCACTGACTGTAAAACAGATATGAAGTCACCATATTATGTTTTATCAACACTGCATTATTCACATTGCAATAGGGCTTATATGCTAACTAACTATGTAACCAAACAACCTAACTACAATTTATTGGTATCCATCCTGCTTTGTTCAATCAGTTACACAAATAAACAATATTATAACACAATAGTTTTTAATTTCTATTTAACATTATGTGTTTCGATCGGTATCGGTCATCATCATCATCAGGTGTTTTTAACAAATCCTTAAGAACAAGGTAAAATATTATTGTTTGTGAGTCTCTCAAATATTATGAGACATATTAACAATAGTACTGTAACAATGACAGCATATCATTTAGTTACCAAGTTGTACCAATTGCTGTGGTGTTTTGTGATTTTTTGTGATGCCAGTTACAAAGGAAAGTTTAAAATTGTGTTAAAATTTAAGTAGAGAGATTTATAGTTAATAATCCATATTGTGGGTAGACAGTACCATATAAAGTGTTTGGTGTGACTGTATTGGTAGGTAGACAGTACCATATAAAGTGTTTGGTGCGACTGTATTGGTAGGTAGACAGTACCATATAAAGTGTTTGGTGTGACTGTATTGGTAGGTAGACAGTACCATATAAAGTGTTTGGTGTGACTGTATTGGTAGGTAGACAGTACCATATAAAGT
>Ga0123352_10014437_pt1 | contig 12577 bp, 11 predicted proteins | sample TergutLab28metaG_FD_89700 | JGI IMG/M metagenome (GOLD analysis project Ga0123352, IMG submission 89700) | Labiotermes labralis P1 segment gut microbial communities from Petit-Saut dam, French Guiana - Lab288 P1 | ecosystem: Host-associated > Arthropoda: Insects > Digestive system > Gut ... | reverse complement strand
GCTTTGCATGATATTTTGTAATTAATTAATTGTATTGAATTGTACTGTTGTATCTAATGTACTTATGACAGCTTCCATATCTGTAAGATTTCAAGGAAGGTTAATAAAATGAATGAATGAATGCAAATAAACAGAAAACGACCTCAGAAGAGTACTCTTTTCCCTTCAGTGAAGGAGAGTACATGAAGTCTTTACTTGGACACGCGTATTCTTGACTATTAACTGTCATGAAATGTTTATTTCAGGAGACACACTTATCATATTATGTGTGCAGTCACTGTGCCTTTTGAACATACAACAAATGTGACAATCTTGTACCAATAACCATTAGTTCTACCAAAGATTTTATAATGAGAATAATTACATTTAATACTAGAAAATAATATCTTGAATGATGAAACAAAGCAGTAATGTTGTGAGAGTGGTAATGAGCAGAGCTGCAAGCAGACAATGTTACTGACAGCTAAAATCCTTTACCACTGCCATTTCATACGCATTAGACAGAAGTCAAAGCACAAAGCTGCCAAAAAAATAAAGCATGCATTAACAGAAGTAATCAGGAATGATGGGTACTGGGAGATTACTCATTCAATCATGTTCCATTTACAATTATGTAATATGTATACATATGCATGTACACACACGCACACACACTTCACATCTTTGAACAGCCATTAGTTCTTTCTACTGTAAGAAATTATGTGAATCACAGTAACAAAATATACTAAATAAAAACAATAAATTGAGGAAGTAATCAATCTGCAATTAAGCTGGTTAGGTCACCTGGAAAGGAAGAGGATAGGATGCCCAAAAAGATTTTCATTCAAGAACTGGAAGGGACAAGAAGAAGGGGAAGACCCAGTAAAAGATGGAAAGAGGAAGCAGAAAGAGATCTTCAAGTGATGGGAGTGAGAAAATGGACAGAGTTGGTGGCAGATAGGAAAAAATGGAAGGACATTGTTCGACAGGTCAAAGCCCACAGTTGGCTGTAGTGCCAATGGAGGGGAAGGAGGAAGAGGAAGAAGAAGAGGAGGAGGAAGAGGAAGAAGAAGATGAAGAAGAAGAAGAGGAGGAAGAAGGAGAAAGGAAGAGGAAGAAGAAGAAAAGAAGAAGACGAATCAATCTGCATTAACTAATGGGGTTTATATCTTAAGGAGAATGTGTCATTGGAATAAGTACAGTTATTCTTAAAATGGCAGACTGGTAATTTAACTGCACTCACACTGAAGAGGAAGTCAGCAGCCTTGGAGCCTCCTTGATGGAGTCTGTGGATGTAATCACCACATGTAAGTGTACCTGTGACCACCCTTCGGACAACATTCAATGTCTGAACTTGCAGCAGCAGGTCTCGAGCAACAGTAAATTTGCCACTGGACATTGCACCTTGGATATCTAGTTCCAGAGTATCTCGATAAACCTGCGGAATTTCCCGATGTAAATTGTCTGTTTGCAGGATGGATACCACACCCTGGAGTGAAAAAAATTTCAAGAGCATCATAACCATAATTTGGATCTTATCCTCAGTGAGACTGGGGTACATGGTGGTGCAGTTGGTTTAGGCACTACCCTATAAGCTGGAAGATCACGGGTTCGATTCCCAGTGGGGTCAATATTTCATCAACTTAATCCCTCCGACTACACAATGGTCCTGGGGTCAATTCAGCCTCTAAAAGAAATGAGTACAAAGGGTATCTCCTGGGAGGTAAAGGTGGCCGGTGCATAGGGCTGATTACCCTGCCACCTTCATGTGCTGACTGTTTAGAAATTCTGGGAACCCCGGTCTACTGGGGCCCTAAGGGCCTGTCCAAGCTTGTACAGGGATTGCTTTACCTCAGTGAGATTATGTATGTGTAGCACAACCATGCTCACAGAAATGTGCCACATTTAAAGGAACACTGGTATAACATACATGGTAAATAAAATTCAAAATTTCATGTTTTGTAAATACCATTTAAAAATCATAGCACCAAATTTTTCACTTAAATGTAAACTAATTTGCCTGCAGGTAGGCTACATAAATCAGGTTTCACTATTCTATTAAACTATGTTCTTGTCTGGAAACAAGACTGCCCTCAACCCACCCTCCAATGACAAGGCCACTACAATGAATTAAATTAAATAAAAACAAATCTTCAGTTCTCATACAATATAAATAAACTTATTCTACTGATATAGTGCAAAGATTTAGGGCAATATCTGAAAAACAATTATGAAAAAACAGAGCCAAATACCCTATTCACTGAATAAAACAGGCTTGCAAAAAGCACCATATGCATGAAAAACAAAACCCAAATATAACTTTTACTTTGGTTACAAAAATAAAAATTTACTACAACTGAAATGAAATCCGCATGCATAAAACACATTCGTCACCACTGAAAGTATAGATTTTCACCACTAACACAAGGAGGCAGTTGCATGTATTAAACAATAATTATGGATATACAGAGCATCAATCTAATTAACACTACCACTTACATAAATGTACTAATAATCTAACCAATGTTGGCACTACAAAAGCTAACAACTTCATACACTAGTGCTGTTTGGTAAAATGTTACATGAAAGAACGTAATGCACAGACACAGCAGTGTACTTACAGTGTACTGATCCCTGATTGCTCGATGTAGCTGATATGTCAAGTTGTGTGGTGATACAGCTGGTGAAGTAATATCACAAGCCTCGCTGTAGCCTTTCAAGTCCTCAAATGTTACCGTACAATATACACTCACTTCACTGTCCAGCTGCTGTCGGAATTCTGCAGCCTTACAAAATAGCTGGCCTGCCACGGAGTATTCCTCACGAAAGAAATGGAAGCTTGCCAGGTCGAAGTACAGCTGAAACATACATTAACATACAAAATATTTTTATAATAATTAACAAATTAAGTTAAAAAGGCCATCTTGCAGCAAAATGCCTACATGTTGTCATTTGTGAGATGTGAGTTTCGCACAGCAGTGTTAATGAAGATACACGTGTTCTGGGATATGATGTCACGTTAAATGGTAAATACTTACTGATGTTTCAGAGAAGCTTGCTGCCTTCATCTGCAGGGTTGGCAACTATTTACAAAACAACGTAACATCATATCCTGTAAAGCCAGTTGTAACCCAAAATGGCAGCACATAAAAAACCATTTCCACACACAAATAATGTGTGTCCTGACACAGCATTTCCACATACTCCTGCAACATGATGCTTATATCATGTGACATAACATTGTTAGAGAGCTTGCATAGCATAGTCAGTATACTTTACTAGGCTAGAGGCTTGCCGATCCAGGATTCATATCCTGGCAGACAGCAAGATATTTCTTACTTCTCCAAAACATTCACATTAGCTATGGAGCCCAACCAGCCTACTATTCAATAGATAAAAGGGTTCTTCCCTAGGGCAGAGTGGCCAGAGCATGAAGTTAACCACTCACTTCCATCTAGCATAACGATCAAGAATGAGTAGAGCTATACACCTCCTCCATTTGCCTTCATGGCATGGATGGGGACAACTGTACCTTTAACAAAATCTGTTTACCAGTACGTGCATTATAAAGTGCAGCTTCTTCTATTGACATACGTGCTAAAGAATGCACGCAGTTTTCCAAATGTTACATTTAAATCAGTCACACTTCATACTTTACGGAAGGAACGTGCAGTGTACACATAACAGACTCACTAACCTGACATAAAAATTCCACAGATGATATATGGACACTTTTATCCCAGTTCTGCCGTACATCAGAGCTGTCTTCTGTCAGCATCACAAATGTGTCAAACATTGGAACTGTTGGTACCGCAGTTCCAGCTACTATACGACTCAGAACTGCAATGCTACTATCCACCTGACTGTCCAAACCTCGAATAAGATCTTCACTTACATTTGTAGGAACATATGTAGGATCTTGGAGTCCTGGTCTGAAAGATTAAACAGAGATCATAATATTCAGAAGTTCTTAGTAATTAGGTAACTGACATAAGACAGACTTGTGTATTCAGTAACACAGGTCTATATTGCACAGGTGTGTTATTGCGTATTTTTTTACTGACACTGTTGTTACTGTTTAAAAGCAGTTAGGTGAGTGGGCTGAAAGAAATCACTGGTTTTTGTCTGTTTGTTTACCATTCAATTTGGAGTCCAAATAATGCAACACGATAACATGGAGCCTATTTCCAAAATACAAGTTCAATAATTAGCTTTTATATATATATGAAAGTCCACCAGATGTCACAGTGAGCACTTGGCACTACACCTTCATACTCAAGAGGTTTTAAGTTCTGGTGCAATTCAATAAACTAGGCCCTGATCACTTTCTTCCATGCCCTTTACAGTTCATAATTAACTAACTATTCTGTCAACATGGCAATATACAATTTAACTAATCCCACATGGCAGCATCCTTCATGTGAAGCAGAGTTACGCAAGAAATTTCCCACATTTTATGGAACCTGAAGGTTCATCACCGTGTTCACAAGAGGCCACCAACTGTCTCTATCCTCTGCCAAATCAATCCAGTCCATGATCCCCCCTCCATTCCATTTACATAATCTTAGCAATTAAAATGTAACATTTATGAACAAACTACTGTGAAAGCTTCTGGAGGTTCAGCCATAAATTACTGGTGTCATGTTACTTTTATATAAACACACACATATACAAGTACAAACACAGAATCCTTGGTTATGACAGAGGGTTCTCAACCAGGATTCAGACAAATTTAAGTCCTGAATGTAAGTCAGGCACATTATTTTAAATATACACAGACTAAATGAATGTAACTCACACAGGTATATATGGCTGGCGGGTCTGTTTCATAGCGAGGCGGCTGTACATAACAGCTCGGAGAACCCATCGATGGTACAGAGTTATAGCAAAAAGAACATGACCAGGACAAGAATCTAAATCCATCTCCCAGTGTGTCTCCACATCAATATCTTTTTCCAATGTTAGATATAACAAATCCTGCAGAAGTGTCAGCTGCATTGGTAAAGGTAACCTTCAAAATAAGTAAACATTTCAGATATTTAATTTCCATAAAATTATGATGTTTGTATATAACATTAAACGATATTTGATTCTTGGACTGTCTATAATCAGGTGTTTGAAATCTAATAAAAGTAATACACATAAAACTAATAGTAAATAAAACACCACTTCTCAGGGACATGACTGTCCAAACATTCAGGCTAAAATAATAGTAGTAGTAGTAGTAGTAATAATAATAATAATAATAAGACTAATCCTCAATCCAAGGAGTCCTAACAAACATACGTAAATTAAATTCATAAACCCAGAATACAGAAGACTTTGGCCTGTTTTAACATACAGAAAGAAGGTGGTTGTTAACAATCACTGCAATCAGCTAGTCATCTAACTGGACACCATTTTTGAAGAACTGAAATGTGAAGAGGAACTGTAGCATTCAGGCAACCATCCTCTACATTTTAATCTGGGGAGGAGGAGCATGTCCAAACGGCATAACCTTAGTTAGGAGTCAAACATAAATAAGTAATTTTTCAAGTACTGTCTTATCATTTAGACAATGATCACCTTTAAGTAATATAGCAGTATTCAACAAATTTACAAGATACTAACATAAAATTGGCCTGATGGGAGCCATATCACTGAAATTAGATATAACTACAATTTTCAATGTGGATCCAGTCCTGAAGCAGAAAGTTTTATGGAAATCTAAATACCCAAGAACACAATGCCAAACATTTTCCATTATTTGATACTGTTACCTTCTTTCCAAAACAGTTAGATTCCATTTCAGGAAAGCTGCAACTTTCAGGGCCAATATTTTCAGAGCTAAATATTTGTAATTTCTTTTACTTCCAGAAATCTCATTCTTGCTGTTTTCTGGTGATTCATTCTCATTTTGTTTTGAATCTGCTTCCTTTGTACATGGGGCAATAGCGAGGAACTTTACAATCAGATCTGTGGGTGATGGATCTGCAAGCGAGTATTTCACAGTCAATTTTTTCCAGCATGATTGCATAATTCAATGATAAAAAACTACAAAAGATATGATGTAACTACTGGTGTCAACACAATGCTACAAACTGCATTTCTAATAAGGAAGCACTGGCTGAACACTTTTTGAAATCAATGAAACCAATATACGCTACTGCCTTTTCACTAACTTAAAGTCATGTATGTACATTTTGGTTCTAGCTGGTTTAATTGCCAACCGAGGCCATGCCATGGCTTACATGGTTGGTCAAGAGCCTCTCACCACAAGAACTGGGTTCATTCCCAGAGCAATCAATGTGGTATTTGTGGTGGACAAAGTTGCAGTGAGACAGGTTATTCTCTAAATACTTTGGTCTTCACCTGTCCATGTCATTCCACTAACATCCTACATTCATTCAATTCTCCATCTGTCACTGATACTACATAATATCAGCAGCTAGCAGTATCATTACATAATGCTTTAAAAATTACGTTACATTTGTCTGCCATGTAAAGCTAGGCTCCTTACATGGGTACATGCACGGATACCATTCCACTAGACTTCAACTACAGCTTTCACAAACAAGAATCACAAAAAGTATAGACACCTACAAATAAAAGCCACGTATTTTATAAATTAAATGCAGCACAGAACTGGTTAATAGAAGTTATCTGTCCAGAATATAATATAAACTCATAACCCAGTTTCTAGTTTATAAAATCCCTTATTTAGATAAAGCAGCATACCAAAGTGCTGGAACCGGGAGAGCATAGTCAGTATAGTGATTTAGCTACCGGCTGGGCGTATCGGGGTTCGAGTCCCAGCAGATGTAAGGGAGTTTTCTCGAAATGTCTAGAACGGATCCGGGGCCCACCAAGCCCCCTACTTAAAGCATACGAAGCGCTCTTTCCCGGAGTGGAAAGCGGTCGGGGCGCAAGGGTAACCGCTCACCTCCATCTAGTGCCGAAGTTAAGAATTACTGGCGCTATACTTCCACTCCCTTACATACCTTCATGACATGTATAAGGAAATTTAACCTTTAGGTGTTTTACCAAAGTACCATAAAGTAGCTAAGTTTGTGAATTACGATCTCTGTAATACTTTAGTAAACAAAATCCTAACCTCACTTGGTTACCAATGTAACTGTAACGATACCTGGCGTTTCCTCGTGTAAATGATTTTCTAGTAAGCTTGGATCCAACAAAAACTCAAACCACAGCACAGCATTATGAGAGGGCCGTGCCGTCCCAGATCTCAGTAAGTCTACATCCATTATTATGATGTTATTGCCACACCACCATCCACCAACGTAAGATTAACCACACTTCACACATTAATTACATAGTCCACATTTTACCGCTTGGTAGAAACAAGTGACAAATGCTAACGCGCAAACACCGTTCCCTACTCATTATCATTGTGGCTGTAAGTGGGTTGCGTTGTTATTTTTATCAGTAGTCGAATAAAAACCGGCAATGAAGAAGTAATGTTTTGTTTAGAAAACAAAACAATAAATTTTAACAGCAAAAGAATTATTCTTGTTTTACTTTCCAGTACCCACTCGTTTTACACAACTTTATTGAATTTTTGTGTTTGCGGATATTTGTACCACGGCACGCTGCCAAAAGCGACAACATTAGTTTCGATACTTATGTTGCTACTGCCACGTGGCTTAAAATTTGGGTCAGTGAAGTCAGGGTGGCTTGCAATTAGTTGGCCATTGAGCTGGGAAATACAAAATTAATAATACCACATTGTAGCGATATGCTGTTATATTCCTGACAAACTTATAATATCTATGAATGTAATACGCAATGCATACAGTTTTTGTGGCGAAATACACTTTGAAGAAAGAGAAGAAGACGGAAGGATAGCAGTTACCCAGATTATAAAGCAAAAAGTCTTAAGGATGGGAGGCGGGTGGAATTCGCTCTGGAGCTTGCTCAATAAAGGGGCTTTGTTTTAGGCGTTTAAGTTCTGGCTTCTGCTGTTAAGAATGTTACTGAGGCGCTTAACAGTGAGCTGTGTGGAGAAACTGAGGTACAACACAAGAGTGTACGTTATGTTACGTCATGCATAAAATCAGTACCATTTTTACTTTTTGTGATAGAAACACAGCCCATAAAAGTAATTGATTTGGTATGTAAGGTGATAATGTAAAGGGATCATTAAACATTATCATCCATACATACATTATGTATTGACAAGATTATATTACGTTCTGACAGCAAAATATAATCTTACACATGTGAAGGCTTGACCTACTGTACACTGTACAGATTATGGACTAACCCTACTATGTATGCCTGGACATTTCTCAGAATGTATGCATGAGTATGCAAATTGTCCAGCATGTGTACATGTAAAGGGTGGGCTGCAACCTGCCCTGAAGTGAAACAAAAAAAAAATCTGTAGACATGAAGATGATGAGCGTTTTACATGACTTACCCTTCAGCCAAATTCAGCCATTCAAACTGGCTGATAACTAATACATTGGAATTGTAAAAAAAACTGAAATAAGAAACTTAGGAAGTCTCAGATGAACTTAAATCACAATTAAACCTTGTGATTTAAATCAGGTGAGTAAAGGAACATGTAGTTATATGTATATAAATGCAGTTTCAAAAGATGCTATGTTACAGTTACACTTATGGCATGATTTTTATAAAGTAGTTATTAAAATCAAACATAAATTATATGTCCTCAAGGTCCACTAAGTACATGTTGATGTCTCTTCATGTAACACTTACTGGTGAATGCCTTTTTACAAGCAGCACAGTGAAATGGATGCTCCCTGCTGTGTATGATTCTATGAAGCTTCAAATTACCCTTCCTATTAAAAGACTTACTACACACATCACAGTGATACAAACGCTCAGCACTATGTAGGTTTTTATGTCTTAAGGTCACACTTACTACTGAATGACTTATTACACGCATCACCGGAAAAAGGGCGCTGCCCACTATGAACTAATTGATGTTTCTTCATATTACCTTTAGTGCTGAATGACTTATTACATACATCACAGTTATATGGACATTCCCCACTGTGTATGTGTAAATGTGTCAACAGAACACTCTTACTACCGAATGGCATACTGCACACATCACAGTGACATGGACATGCACATTACAGCAATATGGATGCTCCCCACTGTGTATATATTGATGTGTCATCACAATGCTCTTCCTACTGAATGACTTATTACACATGTTACAGCAAAATTGACGCTCACCACTTTGTATTAACCGATGTTTCTTATGATTGCTTTTATTATTGAATGACCTGTTACACACATCACAGCGATATGGATGCTGCCCATTATGAATCTGTTGGTGTGTCTTCAGAACACTCCTACTATTGAACGACACATTACAGGAAAATGGGCACTCCCCGGTATGAATTATCAGATGTTTCTTGAGATTACTTTTATGATTGAATGACCTGTTACATACACCACATTCATATGCATGCTCTCCACTGTGTATTCATTGATGTGCCTTCAGAACACTCTTATTACTGAATGATTTATTACACATATCACAGTTATGTAAGTGCTTTGTACTTGGAATGCACTCATGACGATTCAGCACCAATTCATGAACAAATGCTTCATGAAACACATCATGGTCCTCATAGTGTGCGAATTGATGTTCCTCCACAGAACACTGATCGAGAATTAAGAAAAATATTACATAAATTTCAAACAAGGACAATGAGTCTGAAAACAAGATAAAAATGAAATGATACAGTGACTACTGCATTATAAGGTATGTGTGCATATCAATGTATGGAAGAGAGACATGGGCAGGTATGCTATAAGTCCAACAGCAGCTGAGATGAGAGTTTCAAATACACATGGCAAAAACCACAACAGAGAGCAGTATGAACAAGAGAGAGAATTTAAATGTGTATACATTGGAACATAAATCAGTACACAACAGACTATCATGGTATGGGTCCATTTTAAGAATAAGGAAGACAGAGTCAAAATTAAGGTTTTGAAAATGATAATGACACGAAAACCTGAGGGATGATGGTAGTGGATCCATAAATGATTGAAATTTCAAAGACTATTCAGGCATGTGTAACAGGCTGCATGTACTCCATATGCACATGCTTATACAAGAGGCCTAACTTAGTAGAAGAGTTAAAGGAGGGGTAAGTTACACCAGATGAGAAGTATTAATGCTCTTACAAGGCTAGAACTGTATACCCCTTGGTGAGGTCACACAGATAAGTATCACACTACAGTCTATATCCCAGGGAAAATACACCATGATGGGGAGGTATATAATTACCAGTGCTGCTAAACTGTGGTAACTTAGTGTCACATACAAAACCAGCAGTTGTGAGGTAAGCAAACTCAAAATGCTGGCCAATTCAAGTCCAGTGATAAGGGCTGTTTGCAATGGGCCCAGGAGAGTATGATCCCCATCCTTCCTCCTCATCTGAAGTTGGAGGAAGCACGCAGTGGCACAGTAGGTTGAGGCAGTGCCCTACAAGCCAGAAAGTCACAGGTTCGATTCCCGATGGTGTCATGGGAATTTTTCATTGACATAATCCTTCCGGCCACATTATGGCCATAGGGTTGACCCATCCTCTATAAGAAATGATTACCAGGAATATTTCCTGGGGGGTAAAAGCAGCCGGTGTGTTGGGCTGACAACCCTACCACCCTCATGTGCCAACTGTCTTGAAATCTGAGAGCCTCAACCTCCTGGAACCCTCAGGGCCTGCAATGGGATTGCTTTACCTTTTCTTTTACCTTTCACCTAAAGTTGGACACAGGTCCAGTTTGTGAAAAGTGTCTTATAACAAACCGAGATGACAATGTCCAGAACATCTCTCAAGTTTATTATAAAATTTATACTTTAATGGAATGTTCCATATTCAACCACAACTTTTACAACTGATCTAAAAAATAATGAAAATCACTATGAATGGCAAACAATCAACTGAGGATGGCAGAAAAGCTAACTTCCTAAATATCATGCATATGAAAAATAGTTGAGAAAAAGGACAATGCCCAATATAGTGTGGACTCCCAATCAAACAGCATATACAGGACCAACACAAACAGTGGTTAATTGCATATCCAGTCAATCTCATGAATCTGCTAATAAATAAATCAATCCATTAATACAAACATAAATGCAATACACAGGAAAAAAATCACCAGAGGCATTAACCAAGCATAACAAAATTTTTCTGCTAGACACACACTACTTCCTACATAGTAGCTTCAAAAAGTTCCCAGAATTCGGTGGTATGAAGTTCAGGAATTTACTGGTTTAATTTACAGGAGTTGCTATTGTTGATACAGAAATGTATATTGACATCATTCCTCGCCTTAAGTATGTGGTCAGAAGGAAATGCCCCCCCCCAAAATGGAGAATCAACAGTTGGTTTCTCCTTCATAAAAATGCTCCAGCATACTGATCAGTTTTGGTCAAGGATTCTTAGCAAAGAGCAATGCGACAACACTGGAGCATCCCCAATACTCTCCTGACCTGGGTCCAGCTAATACGTACTTGTTCCCTCCACTGAAATCAGCACTGCAGTGATGGCGCTTATGTGATGCCACTGTCATCATGCAGAACGCAACAAACAGGCTGACAGGGCTGCACAAAATGGCTTCCTGGAATGTTTCCAACACCTATATTGTAGCTGGACACATCAAGTATAATAGATGTTAAGTCATGTCATGGGCCAAGTTGTGACTCTGACCATTTTTTGGTAAAAGTGACGTTAAAGGAAAGACTATCTAATGCACTTAAAAACCAGGGAAGAAAGAGAGAGAGATGTAATATAGACAAACTGAAAAATTAAGATCTTAATTTTTACCAGCAAAAAATAAATGAAATTGGAGGACACAGATGGGATACAAGACGTGCAGATAGAATGGAATAAAATTAAAAAAGTAATACTAGAGGCAGCAAGAGAATCACTTGGTGAGAAGGGAAAAAGAAATGAAGAATGGTTTTACAAAGAATGTAGAATGGCCAAACAAGAAAAGAATAACATGAGGAAAATCATGTTACAGAGGATGACAAGTAGTAGTAAGGAAACTTACCATGAATATAGAAGGAGAGCAAATAAAATATGCCAAGAAAGGAAAAGAGAGATGTTACAGAGACAAATAGAAAGTATAGACGTGGATCAGGAAAGTGCGGATACAAAGAAATACTATAAATCTGTGAATCGGTTCAGGAAAGGATTTCAACCCTGTCTGAACTCTTGTAAAGACAATAGTGGAAAACTAATAGAGGGGGATGAAAAAATACTAGAGCACTGGGTTAGATACTTCAAAACTCAATCTGAAAAAGAATACAGTGAAGAGGAGACTGATGAAGAAGTGTTTCTGACAGAAGAACCACTTGTAAAAGAACCATCCCAGGAAGAGATGGGGAAAGCTACTTGTGATCTCAAAATAAATAAGGCACCCAGAGAGGACGACATTACAGCGGAGCTTATTAAAAACGCAAGCCAAGAATTAAAAAAGAGGCTCCATGCATTCATATGTAATATATGGAGAGTTGAAAAGATGCCAGATGATTGAAAAGTAGGATTGATCGTCCCCTTATTTAAGAAAGGAGACAAAATGAAGTGTGAAAATTATTAAG
>Ga0123352_10014435_pt1 | contig 12577 bp, 8 predicted proteins | sample TergutLab28metaG_FD_89700 | JGI IMG/M metagenome (GOLD analysis project Ga0123352, IMG submission 89700) | Labiotermes labralis P1 segment gut microbial communities from Petit-Saut dam, French Guiana - Lab288 P1 | ecosystem: Host-associated > Arthropoda: Insects > Digestive system > Gut ... | reverse complement strand
TTTTTTTCAAATTTTTTTTTTTTTGTTTTGTCCCCCCCCCCCCCCCCAGAGCAGATATATACGGTAATGTGGTAATGTACTGCGCGGGTCAACTTACACAGTTTGCTTTTTACTATAAACGATTGCGTTTGTCGGGGTCAAGAGACTCTTTTAACATTTACCTACATCATTGATTGTTTTTTTGCAGTTGTCATTACACATACCTGAACTGATTCCTGGCACAGGGGGCGTGAGTGCCAATGCTAGCCCATAATTTTATCGAAACGGACAAAAATTAAGTTTACGTTATTACATTAGTAATTAATTCCTTCTTTATGGAACCAAACAACCCGAATTTTGTTTTTAAATGGTCAGGGGAGGGGATGTTACTGGCTTTCCATCCGTGCGGTCTCTTTTATCTCTGGAACTTGATAGAGTTTAATATGATTACCGGGAATAAGCCGTTTCGCTGTTTAATGACTCGTAATTCGGAAAGTGGATTCACTTGAGTTATTCCCCTAATCCTGCCGCCATTGTGTGCTGTAGTCGTGTTACTGGCCGACACCGGCGACATGTAACTCGATCGACTGCTTCTGAAGAGAGTGTAAGGGGCAGAATATATTCAGTGTACGTTATGTCACAGAGAAAGCAAAAGATAATGAGCATATTATTAAATAACAAATTTTATAGGTGGCTAGATTAAAAAATTTTGCGCGCGTGTATGTATGTATGTTTGTATGTATGTGTGTGTGTGTGTGTATGTATTATAACCTGGAAAGCTTTCTATGTTTCACTTCAAGTTATAAATCTTTGCATCGTATTGAGTTTTGTTGTCCTTATTTTCCTCAAATCTTGTTTAATTGATCCTGTGAAGCCAGTTTGCACTTTGCTACGATGAATGTTTGAGACTGCAGCTTTGGTCCTGTCTGGTCGACTGGTTAGTACACTTAGGTGGTGCTGGGATTCTTAACATCTGGCAGGCTCCGCTGTTTCTGCCGTCTTTGTGTCTGATGTCTCATTTACGCGTTAACGTCCTGTTGATGCTTCATGGTTGTTGAAATGTATTTTCGGAAGTAAAGCTGAAAGACGGTCAGTTGCACATTCCGAATGCTGGGATCGTAGTCAAGGCATCGATGCACGCGGTCTGTTGCGACGGTCCTACCTGACGTTCAGGAAGTAGTACCACATGTCTCCGGATTTACAGTTTTGATAAAAAGGGTGAATGGGGAAAGGCCAGCCGACAGCAGAGAAGGTACCTTATAACCGCTGTAGCTGGTCTACGTTAAGTTATGGCGGGTCCTTTTCGTATACTATAGTGTTAAATTGTTTCCTATCGATTTTCACATTATTTACTCCTTGCATTTTGAATCAATATTTTCATTTAATGCACCAACTAAATGTATGTACAATACATGATGTTGTTGTCACTTCACTCCGACATGTTTCGGCATGAAATGCCATCTCTAGGGAGTACACTCCAAGCTTAAAACCATTTATAGTATCCTAGATTACATCTATGAATTTCATAACCTTTAGTACAATCTGCTTCTAATGCCAGTTCGTACGTGGGTAAACTATGTGAATTTTCTAATGTATGGTAGATTTTAATATAAAATGTTAAAAATTGGTATAATTAGAGGCAAGACACTTGAGTTATGGCAGTATATACATTCCAACATCTTCTGTAGTCCTCGATCCAATGCGGACCATGTCTGTCTGTGGCAAGTTGGGCAAGAATAGTCCTACTCAGTTGCCTTCTGCACACACCATACAGCTTGCCACAGAGGCATACAGTGCTCACTGGACCGAGGACGTCAGTAGACGGTTGATTGTATACTGCCACAACTCAGGGTCTTATCTGTAATTGTATTTTATATATTCTAAGTATTTTATTTTAAGACGTGTTTTAATATTACTTGTACATTATATATACTGTTCATCAGAAAAATTCACCTATTTTTTCCACATATGAATTGGCATTAGAAGAGGATTGTACTGAAAGTTATGAAATTCATACATGTAATTCAGTTTCCTATAAATGGTTTTAAGCTTGGTGTTTACTGCCTGTCATGCCGAAACATGTCGGAGTGAAGCAACTGTAATATGTATTTTAAGTGCATTTTGGTTGGCACATTAAATGCAAATATTGTTTCTTTTCGCTGTGTCACTGTATATTAATTTCGTTTAGCCTAATTTTAGGAGAGTGAAGACCTTTTCACGAAATTGGGTAATTGTGCTGCAACAATTACTGAGGGGAACCACACGGAGATGGTAGTTAATGTATTTTGTCACCACCAGTGTATTATTTTCGTAAATTGTCTTTCGAATATCCATGAATCACCCATGTTGGCTTTTCCTTTAGAGACACTGCAGTTTCTGAGTTCCCATAGCATCAGTAGTGGGCGAATGAATGTGAGCATGGGGCACTGGTGGATGATGCTGACAGGAACATGTGAAGGCACTCGGAGTAAACAACATGTCAGTGCCACTTTGTCCATCTCAGATACCATGTTTATTCCATATTCTTCTGATTCCTGATTTCCCTGGTCTGTCACGTACAACTGCTGTAACCGAACGAATCATTATTTTCGTGCTAAACAACTTCAAAGATGTTGACTATTATAACGTAGGTTTGCTGCTACAAAAGTGTTTTGAAATGTACCTTGCAAGATTTTGTTATCGTATTGGCCTACTTCCGGTTGTTAGCCACGGCGTAGTCGAGCATTCTTCTGTTTTGTTTTAGGTATCGTCTCTTTGTCTGCTTGCCTTCCCTCCGTATAAACATAGTGGGCTAATTCACTTTAATCTTTACCTTCTGCAATTCGCTTCCGCTAAATAAAACAGAATTGAAAAAGACAAGGGAGACAGGACTTTCCTGTGTGTGCAGAGAAGATAAAAACGGAAAGAAAAGAGCTAAGAAGTGTAAGAAAGGGCGACTAGAAAAGCGTACAGCAATGAAGATGAAGGGACCGGATAATCCTGTCTTAAGGTTATAATGAGAAGCAAGGTGCTGCTTCTTCTTAGGCAGTGGAAGGGAGACGTAAATTAGGCCTCTAATTTTAATAACATAGGCGGTTAATGCGTTCCTTCTATCTTAGGTTGTCAGATATAGTACTATGCTTACCAACATGTGAGCAGCGATGAGGAAAACAGTGTGGTCGTATTCACAATCGAATATTTCTTAATTATTTCCCCACCGGATATCCAGTTCAAGTTCTACATAAGTGGGAAACATGAAACGACTTACTTGTTAGAGGAAACTTGGCACGTACCAATGGCATATCCTATTATTTGTTCTTTTATGATGCAGGCTAAGGGACAACAATATGAAGTCGTGTGTGTGATATCAGGCTTCCGCTGCGAAGTAGCTGAGAACTGCGCTCTTCTGGGTTATTACGCAGCGAGTAGTAGTAGTAAGTCACACTCACTACTCGCTGCGTAATAAGACAGAAGAGCGCAGTTCTCAATTAATCGTGTTAACGTTAGTGCTAAGAAACGGATAGTGGAGAAGTGGTTTGAATTCGGGAGGTGCCTGGTTTGAATCTCAACTGGGACACAGCCTGACTTGGCTGGGTACCTTACTTAGTCCCTCCAGACAAATGCTGAGATATTACCTCAAATTGTGCCGCAATAGCGTCCTTCTAAATCGTTTTAAAATTTATTTCACAGTATCTTGCGATCATTTTACACCATGCGTACTGCAGGCGTCTTGAAACTGGTGTTAAGTGCTCTCGACCATCTTATCTCTCATGTCAGACCATCGAGCTGTGTGGCTTCCAAGCTTTCGAATCTGCTATTTTGTGCACCATATTGACCATTCTCTTTCTACGGGACCACGTTGCATACTAACGACTACTTTTATATAATAATTTACTTACTGAGTGACAGTCACCCTTATTGTTCTTTAACCGAAGGATCTAGTTCTGGAGAGCTCTGGGACATAAGAAGCGCCCTTCTTATTAGAGAGGTCCTGCTTCGCATGTCGACCTGGGGACCGGTTGTCTTGGCACCTAAATTATCATACACAGCCATCCTGTCATTCGGCATTATGTAACTTGAACAGGTAAAATGCGTTGTTGAATAATTCATGAATGAAAGCATGAAATAGACGCTTAAATCATGTAAGTACATTTGCTATGGCACATTCAACTACAGAAAGTTATGAACAAGACACGCAATGTACTTATAAACGTAGCACTGAGGTGCTTTCGCGTAACTGTTGTTGCCATGGTCTTAGCAAGGTGTTACATATTCTGAGTGTGTGTATAGCCTTAGTTATCCAAGATACAAATGCGCATGCGCCATGTTATCCCTATATTGTCATCTGCGGGCTGTCCGGCTGTACCAGATTTTTCCACATTATCTCATGAACGGTGCGATTCTCGGAAAGAAATTATTGAATATAAAATGTGTGTTTTGATTTTCTCTATAGCTTTTGTCTGAAATATTCCTCATTCTAAGAAGAAGTGATCGCGATATGATCATAAATGTATGTAGGTCTTCATGTAAAGTACCCGTTATTCTTGTCAGATTTTTAATGAAACTTGATTTTTCTCGACGTTTTTTCGAGAAATACTCGCTTATCAGATTTCACGAAAATCCTTCCCGTGGGAGACGAGTTGTTCCGTAGGGACGGACAGACAGATATGACAGAAGCTAACAGACGCTTTTCGCAATTTTGCCAATGTACCTAAAAATGAAGTCCCTGCAATGAGCTTATGAGACGTGGTAAGTCGTGGTTGTTAGACAAACGACCCACTGATGACCTGAATAAGACGGCAGCTGACGTTCAGCTACTCGAACGATAACAGTCGAGGGGTGTGAAAGTACAGACCGAAAAGGAGCGTCTCTAAAGACATAGTTGTATTGTAAAAAAGTTGGGGTCAGAACAAGTCAAGAGACGATGAACAAGAAGAAATATAGACCTGTGTAAGTTCATGTGGAATGGTGTGTGTCATTCACTGCAACTATAAACATCCTACTTTGTTATGCGGAGAGATGATGTAAAACACACACGTGCGGACACAATAAACGGAACAGAGAGGCGGTTATAATCTGGACCACTATCAGTGACGATGTTGTCAGTGCTAGGAGTAATAATCCTAATATGAAAGTGTCCATGTTCGTGCCTTGCTGGCGAATGGGGATTGGTGGTATAGAGCCATTTATTATTAACATCGGCACTGGATTGGGTGAATAGTAAGCTTCACGGCCCGGCCGCTTTAGCCCCTGGGAAGTAAACTTTTGTACCTACTAAGTAGAAGGCTGGGTGGCGCCCAGAGCTGGTTTGGACGATTTGGAGAAATCCCTTGCTCCTGAGGTGAATCAACCACCTTTCCTCTGTTTTGCGGTCCATAACGTAGTCGCTATACCGGCTACGCTCTCCGGTCTATTGATGTTAAGGCGATTACGATTATTAAAAGGTTACTAAGCATAATTTAATAATCATTCGTCAGAAACAGTATTAGAACTTCAAGACCGACTGCTATGCTAATGTGTTTCACAAATTTTCTCGTTCCACGAAGTGATATGGAGCGGTACTTTCAAATGTCGGCTGGCCACCACGTTTCCGATCCTCATCTGTTTGGTTCGTTATTACCTAACATCATCACTTTCTTCGTGTGCTTAGTAGCGGAAACACTTGATTAAATTTCCATCAGGTACCCAGCCTTTGCGACGCAAGAGTGGCATTGAGACTCCCATTACTGTGTTAAAAAAAAGTTATTGCATATCAGCAGGCTACGGGCCCGAGGTAACATCATTGCTCTGTTGTGGCTTCATGTGCTGTGAGGTCACATGTTATTAGCAGAGGTAATGTAGAAATTACATCGAAGTTAAAGAAGTGGAACTGGGGTATTTCTATAGGACGTACGGTAGGGTACTTGGCTAGCGTATGTATGAAAACAGACGGCGGTGTCTGCTGGTGCATGTTAACTGTGCATTGAGATAACGAGATTGTGGTGACGTATTACAACTTCTTTTCGTTTAGTTTCGTTTAGGTCGGTGTAGTTTGCACCAGATACCGTGTATCTTCGTGTAACACCAAACACCAACGTTTTTCACGTAGTTTAAGGCCTGTAATTGTATACTTATAATAAAACCAACTAGATGCACTAATTTCTCAAATTTGTTTTTGGAATAAAACTCTACATGTTTCGGACAGTTCCTCTGTCCATCATCAGGAGTTTTTCACTGTACACCCAGCAATGGTTTATGTCATACAGGTCTGTATGACATACACCATTGCTGTGTGTACAGTGAAAAACTCCCGATGATGAACAGAGGAACTGTCCGAAACATGTAGAGTTTTATTCCAAAAATAAATTGGAGAAATTGGTGCATTTGGTTGGTTTTATTATAAGAATTTATCACAATGCACGGCCACCTGAACGTCAGATTCGCCTGTAATTGTACTTATGAACCTAGAAGCGAAAAACGGTTGGCTTTTTCACAGTATTACCAAACGGAGGACACGCACTACGGAAGTTATGTTGTCGGTGTGACAGGCAGTGTCAGACAGAAGGCTAGCAGCAACCTAAATGCCACTTGACTGCCGTCAAGTCAGTCTTTATTAAAATCAAGATATATTGTCTCTTTTATCTTTTCCATATCGCTTGGAGTTAGGTTTAGGATAATGTGTGGACAGTACCCCACTCTGTGTGCTAACAACCCACCTATTCATACAGACAAGCACTTCCAATCTCTAACTCTTATTTTACATCCTACTTGGCCCTCTGTTGATTGATAATGATAGGCTACTACGTACTGCGCGGGTGATCATGACGTAACGAGACTAATCACACTCAGTTTTCGTGTTATCATCTTGTAGCTATTGTTAGTGATTGGTCAGCCATTTTATTCTCTTTCAAGCTTGTGCAGATTGTGGTACTTGGCTCGCATTCCTTAATTTTCTTTCCACCTGCCCAGTTTTTACATAAGATCAGAGAATGTTGGCAGTTATGTTGCTGCATTTAGCGGTTTGTGCACCGAGAGGATAGTTGGTCGGTTGGTTGGTTGGTTGGTTGGTTAAGTAGTTAGTTAAGAGTGGAAAAAAAGCGTTATCTTGTAGTCTGCATGTAAGTCATATGCCGAGCAGAATTTGGGGGCGCTAAGAACGTATCTCTGATATTACAGAATGAAAGTGACAAACATGAAATATCAATGTGGATGTTTGTTTATACTAATGTCAAACGTTTACAGTCACAGTGCTCGTCCTGATATTACGTCTGTAGCTTTGAACTGTAGCTCAGTACTCTACGTGAGGCACAGCGTTGAAACGGATTCTCCATTCTGTGCTCTAGCCTTTGTACTAAAGTTCATCGCAGGCTGCAAACAAGCATCAGCTTCAGTTACATTTTGTTTCACAAAATTCAGCGCAACTTGACCTTAAAGTGTTCAGCTCATTAATGGATTGTATGTAGCGGGCGACGAGCTGATGTCTTTCACAGAGGATGGTCACACAATAAAAACGGGTGAAATCCAAGATATAAATGGTCGCACAGTTTTAAGCCAGGTTGCGGTAACGTAAGAGTAGTTAGTTTTTCCGTTGATCCTGGAATGGTGATTCTAAATATGGACGCAGATATTATCCACCTTGTCTGAGGTTCGAAGAAAACTAATGAAAATTTGTGTACGTTTGTAGAGAAAGCATCGCGTATTGACTGTTGGCAGAACTGAAGAGTTCAAGCCATGTGTCATGTTAGAGTTTGAGGATATGATATTCCATTACGTAATATGTTCATATATCTTGCAGTAAATAAAATTAGATGTTAAATTTCAGTAAGAAGTGTGCGTGTTGCAGCTTTAGAAATCTCATTTTGGGCGTTCTTCACGATAAAAAAAAAAGACCGCGGTGTGTGAAGAGACGACGTCTGTCGGCCCCGTTTGTCGTATGGCGAATATAAGCGTCTTTACAGGAAATTGTCGAAGGATGTTGCGTTTGGTTGAAACCGGGTGTCACACTTTGCTAAGGGGCGTAAGTAAATGTGTTTTACACGAATTTTTCATATTTATTGATCGATTTCCGTACAGTTTGGCACAAACAAATCTGAACTTATTGATGTCGAACATTTTTGGGCTTCGGGAAAATAGGCGTAGTGAACGCCATACTTTACGTATGGGCGTAAAATTCACCCTATTTTCTACAGTTTCCTCCGATGTGGATACAATTCTTTACGGGAGATGCCCACAACCATTTAGTGAGTCGTTATGAGTTTTGTGAAAACTGGTACAATAAAATTCAAACTGTGCGTAAAGTCGTAAATGGGTTTCTCTCCGTACGTTCCACGTTTATTGTCCAGTTTCGGCCAAATTCGTTATAAGAGCTCTGGACATAATGCTGTTGACCTTTGGTGAGACTGGTGAAAATTGGCCCCTGGAAGGCCGTACATTCACTCATGTTCCATAAAACCGTATATGACATTTTGATAGTTAAGAACCCCGTCGGTAAAGTATGTGTACAACGGCACGAGTACATCAATTGAAATATTGTTATGATCAGTGACGGTTCAGTCAAAACCAACTTCTTTGTTCGTTTGGGGCTCCTAGGGTAGCGTAGTCGGTGTAGCTACTTGCCACGGACAATGCATTCCGATGTTTACAGCCACGCACAACAAGCTCTTTAGCGATCATTTATTACTTGGCGACTAGTTTCGACCCAATATGGGTCATCATCAGGTCATTACACAAGAACATGAAAGTATACAGAAACTAAGGACCATAAGTTTGGACTTAGTTTCTGTATACATGATTGTTCTTGTATAATGGTCCAATGATGACCCATATTCGGGGTCGAGACTGGTTGCCAAGTAATAAATTATCGCAAAATAGTGTGTTGTGTGTGATTGTAAACATCGATATACGTTGTGAGTGTTACACCAACGGGGTGCTTCATTAAATATTACTGACTACGGGCTTGATGGTCGGGGGATCGAACCCCGGTGGGGCCCCGAGGCCTACCAAACCACCTGCACAATGGTTACCGGTCCCCTTTTCCGGGGGTAAAGCGGCCGGGGCGTGGCGATGGCCACCACCTACCATCGCCGTCGTCGAGTATGGGTAGAGCTATAATTATCTGGCTGCTTGGCATGTAACGACACAACTTTGTGGAATAAATGTGAAAATATGTTTTGCGGTGTAGTGGTTTATAATGGTACCATTTTGCGGTAATTTCAGCAATGAAGTGACGTTTCCAAATCACAGTGACATGGAGGGGCTGATGTTCCTGCAAATATCGTGTCGGAGGGAGACTGCACTGTTAATTGTTCTAATGTGATTGATGGTGAGGCAGGAAATGCCTGCTACCATCCGGTGCAGAATCTTTTGTCTTCTAGTCTGCTGTCCAAAAATACAAAGATTGAGATATACAGAAGTATAATTTTGCCTGTTGTTTCTTTTGGGTGTGCAACTTGGTCTCTCACATTGAGTGAGGAACGTAGGCTGAGGGTATTTGACAACAGGGTGTTGAGGAAGATATTTGGGCCTGGTAGGGACGAGGTAACAGAGGAATACAGAAGACTGCATAACGAGGAGCTTTGTGACTTGTACGCCTTACCACATATTATTCGGGTGGTCATTGAAGAAGAATTAGATGGGCGGGACATGTGATATGTATGGAAGACAAGAGAGGTGCGTACAGGGTTTGGGTGGGGAGACTTAGGGAACGGGATCACGTCGAAGATTTGGTGTAGATGGGAGGACAATCGGAAAATGGATCTTCAAGAAGTGGGATAGGGAGACATGGATTGGATTAATCTGGCTGAGGATGGGTATAGGTGGTGTGTTTTTGTGAATGGGGTAATGAACCTTCGGGTGTCATAAAATGCGGGGAATTTCTTGACTGGCTGAGGACGTTTTAGCTTCTGAAGAAAGACTCTGCTGCTTGCAGTTAGTTAGCTAGTTAGTGATAGATGGTGGGTGCTTTACAGTGCAGTTAACCGGATTTTGATGATAATAATTATACTATTGATATCAATAATAGCAATATTCTTTTAATAAAGGACTTGGCAACAGCAGAAAGCTTGTTAAAGGTTATGCAGGTTATGGGAAAAATGCAGGTAAGTGGATAATAACGGAAGTAGTGAAGATAGTAACGAGCACGTTTTCCGAATAAACAGTCACAATTAGGGTTTGAAAAAAAGAGCAACATCTGAGACCGGAACAAACTTTCCATTTTCCAGGGCTCCTGCCGCTACATATGACACTAGCTACATAAGTGGGCCTGCTACAGCCTGACCGCTGTGGTAATGTATATTAGAGTTATAGACCTATTTTTATTATTTTCGTAGCAGATTGTGAATTTACTCATTAATCAAGCTGGTACGATTTTGCCCTAATAAAATTTTCGAAACTCGTCGCGCCATCGAATTTTCGTTTACCTCGCACAGAGCTTATTACATATTAGACGAACTTTACACAGTGTGTATTCCGTAAAGTTACGATGCTTCTGCTGGGACCACAGATAATGATTGACGGTAGGAAATACGGAAGACAGGTAGAGGCATCTAATGCTTCAGAGTGTCTAGACTTCATTGTTTCACTGTTTTTAGTTATTCACAGTACTTGCCTGTTTGATTTTCCGTTTTCGAAACTCTTTGTGTCCTATGCGTTTTAAAACTACAAAAAGTGGTTTCTTAAAACCGAATGTTCAAGAGCAAAGTACAAAGTTGTTTCTAGAAGTTTTCTGGAATGTTACTTTGTGTTGTTGACTGGTAGTTTTTGATGTGCCTCCTTTTAAGGGTCAATCGGTCCAAGAATAAAGCTTTACTTTGTCAACTGGTAGGACCAGCTGGTTAATGCTGTTGAGGGAAGTAATGGGTATTTTTTGTGAGACCCCCAAAGACGTATATTCACTGCGCGACCAAAGTGTAGGATTTCTTAGTGTCACAGCAAGTCTTGCATATACGTAGCTACTAATGGGCTATATAAGGCACGTGCTTCAGAATGGCGTACGAGTAGAGAGCGCGAGTCCGATGTAGTAGACAGCTTTTAGGTGTGTTCTGCAGGTCGCGAAGAACGCGTATTACCTTCGTCATTCCCGTCCGCCTGTCTGTATGTATCAGCATGGCTTCCACTGGACGGATTTCCTTGAAATTTTATACTGGGAACTTTTATGAAAGTTTGTCCAGAAATTCCAAATTTGTTTGATGTTGGAAAAAATGTTGGGGCACTTTACATTAAGACCTGAATATGTTGTATTGTCGCAGAGACATTAAAACCCCATAAAAGCTGCCTCTTCGAGCGAAATAGTATCAGGCTATTAGGATAGCCGGGGAGGTATAAACATTATGCGAACGCGTCACTGTGTTACGTTGTGCTACATTGCCTGTTTTAGGTAATATCAACAGCATTTACAAGAAGTTTTTCCAAAACAATAACTGCTTCAGGTAAAACCACTGGTTTCACCCGTAGAAGGAAGCACTGTGCCACTGTGCTTCCGAAACTTGGTTTATTGTTTCGGGAATTTTTTGACACTGGAAAAAGTTCTTGTGAATTGCTGCTGATATTACTTATGTACAACCATTGCCAAAAACCCGTATGTTACGATTGCCTGTCTTCCCCCCGCCCCCTCGTTATCTTGTATGTCGTAAATCACTATATTGTTCACATGCTGCAAATAAAATCCGTCGTTAAAGGCCTTCATCGTGTTTTGTGCGTTAAGATATTTTTTAGACATTCGGTATGAGTTAAATGTTAATTATGCATTACATAAAATGCAAACGAAGCAGAATTAAACTGCTTTCACCGATCACCTCAGCATTGATAGGATTTCGTTAATTTGTGTCTTAAGTTAAAAATGCCGTTACAAATGGCGTATCCGTAATGATTACATGTTATGTATTTTGTGCAAGGAACGCGTTACGGAATGCACTTTATAGAGCTGGCGATGCTCTTACAAATAAATTACTTCAATCCATACTCACAGCCTTGTGCTTTTGTGTCTGTGCTATAAATATATGTTTGCTGTCCGAGGTCTGCTTACTTATTCAAGGAACGTTTCTGCCTTGCTGTGTGTGCTAATACTTACGTTTGGTTTTGTCTTGTTTCAGGTAAGGCGATGGGAAATATATGCATTGTGATACCCAGTTAGTAAGTACGAACATGTATATCTTGCAGCAGTGGCGTACCCAGGAATAATTTTGTTCGGCGGTGTTCAACAAATTCAGTTGAGGACAGAGGACAGAGAGAACGGGGATCTGGGGCGGTAGCCCCCTAGTCAGGGGTTCTGGAAGAAACTGTAATTTGGTACAAGGAATTTCATTTCATATATTAAAAATTTCTTAATTTTTGGTATTTTAAGACTATTTATGATGACAACCAATTTATTTGTCATTGCTAATGTAAAACAATTGCGAACCTAGGTAGTTTTAGAATGTTACTGCCTTTTTTCCAAACATCTTAGAGTGTTGGCATCCTAAATTCAGCAATTTTTAACAGTTTTCACAATCGGGTTGAGTTTGGCACGACATTGGAGGGCCTTCTGAATTTCGGGGGTTGTTGGGCGAACCCCCCCCCCCCGGTCCGCCAAGGTTTAATTTCCCGCATTTATATTTTCGTTCCACCCCTAAAAACGTAAAATTTTTAAACAAAAAAATATGAT
>Ga0123352_10014431_pt1 | contig 12579 bp, 6 predicted proteins | sample TergutLab28metaG_FD_89700 | JGI IMG/M metagenome (GOLD analysis project Ga0123352, IMG submission 89700) | Labiotermes labralis P1 segment gut microbial communities from Petit-Saut dam, French Guiana - Lab288 P1 | ecosystem: Host-associated > Arthropoda: Insects > Digestive system > Gut ... | reverse complement strand
GGGAGGGGATCGCCTGGGGTTTGTTGATGTGTGGTCTCAGTTACCCCCGCCCCCTTTTTTCGCCCACAAGCCTTGGCTACTTGGATGAAGAGGAAAAAAGCGGAATCGCTGGCGAGCTGGGGGGGGGGGGGGGGGTGTAGGGGAATACGCGGTACAGGTAAGTGAAACGGAACGAGGGAGGTGTTGCAATGGTCGATCTGTGTGTGTCTTCTTTCCGTGACTTCAGTATGGTTGACCCATCATTGTTCGAGTGTCGGCCGGAAAATATGTTCATATGTGTTACGTGTCTTTTATGCTCTTAATTCCGTGCACTGATAATGATTTGTGATAATTTACCAACAAATGTCACAATTTTCCATTTACACAGTTATGTTACCTAAAACATTGTTTTATGCAAGATCGTTTAATGTACTTTCTCCCTGGTAATGATCCCACATCGGTGGAAACGTGTAGGAGTTTCTAATGTACTACCATCTCAATACTTTCTCACACAGTCCCTGCCACATTTGATACATTTGTTATTTAGTGTGACGAGCTTTCCCATTCCCTCTTGATAGGCGGTTGTGTAAGAACTGTTTTACTTCGCAATCATATTTACATTTGTGGCCGCCAGTAATTTGCTTCAGTGCTGGTAACGTGTCGGATGACCGTGAAGCCCTGATCATCTCTTACGAAGATTGGAGCGGTAGGTTCTTCCGCAATATGGACACATAACCACCATTACTACACGGCGCTACGTACTAGAAGGTATATCCTTCATTGGTTTGAGGTTGACAGAATTTTGATGTAGCTGTCTGCTAGTTTTACGGAGGACATCCCGCTGTGCTTATGAACCGAAACATATCATTATATTTCCTTCAAACACAACCACGTTGTAGGCAACCAACAAGATACAACAAATTCCGTTTATTGATCTTGACTGTATATACATTCAAAAAGTGCTCCTCAGGATGGGCGAGTTTGTCGCCCGAAAAATGTAGAAGCGATTTAAAAAGATCAATAAGCGGCCGGCAGTTATATCGGTGCATTGTACCAAAAACTGTAGGCCTATATACAGTCAAAAAGTGCTCCTGTTGATGGGAGAGTTTGTCACCCGAAAAATGTAGAGCCGATTTAAAAAGATCAATAAACGGATTTTTTTTTTTGCATCTTGTTGGTTGCTTACGTCGCTGTTCAAATGATGCACGGTCTCACAAACACCAACAACCACGTTATTTTATTCAGAAATGACTACAGGTTTCAGTCTAAAAAGACAGACTGCAGATTATGTTTGTTATGTGGGATTCCATATAACAAGCACAATTTGCACTGCATTACACCGTATTTTAAAGCGTTTGTGATTGTGGCCTGATGGTGGTCTTTTTTAGGCCGAAACATGTAGTCATTTCTGAATAAAATAATTTCGTGTTTAACGGAAATATTAACGATTTGTTGTCGCTGTTTTCATGTGGATGTTTTAATTTTTTTCTTCGAATCCGGGGTTCTAGTTAGGATTACATTACGCATGCAGGCATTGTAATGGTAGCATTAAAGAACACAGGAATGTGATTATTCAGAGTGACCTTAAGATGAATCTTAGTTCTCGTGTATATAGAACACAAATGAGTTTGTTCTTTGCCTTATTTGCGTCCTTTTCCCAGTTGTACTTGGTTTTGCACTTTGCGTGTGTCGTGATGCCGTGTATTTGCGATGTGTCTGTTGCGGACACTAAAGCGAAAAGAAACGTCTTCTGCAAATAATAGGTGACCTTGGGCTTCAAACATTTTTATTGGTCGTTGGTTTTTTGTACAGGTCATACCAAGTGTGTGTGTTTATTCAGTCCCCCCCCCCCTTTTTTTAGCGTTGAATGTAGCTTTTAAGTAATACTGTCTGAAAGCTGGCTCGTAAATACGTTACTGGGTAACCATGTTTTCTATCTGTTGCGTTCGTTCGCGTTGTGTTCTGAATGCAGTTGTGTTTTCTCGGTAAAACTGCCAAATTAAGACAGTTTTACGGCACGAAAGAAAGTTGGAACTCTGGATAATGTGGCATGTTTAAACAGTCTTGACAACTTTATTCCTAATTTATTTCCATCGCTTTAATGAAAATCGTGGTAGAATCATCGTAATAAAAATTTCCTCGGGTAGTTTGTAGCTGATTTGAAGTGTCACGTTTTAAGGTCGTGGCTTAGTTTGTAAAGATTTGCAGTCTATCATATTTTCACTGTGTGTGTGTGTGTAGGTCTGTATATATTGGAGCTGTATATTAAGAAATGTAAATTTAGAACATGCGCATTGAGGTCGTTTCTGACAGTGAAGATTTTTACTTTTGCAAATTATGGCCAGTAATACTTATTAAGACAGGATAATTGGTAACTTTTAATTCCTTGCAGCACCGTAAATTCTTTCCGGAACCTTATGTTCCAGTAGCTACTTGTTACTTCACAATTAACTGAAGGACATTACAATTCTGGGGACCGCGGTAACACAGTGGTTAAAGCGCTGTGCTACAAAGTGGAAGGTCGCTGGTTCGATTCCAAATGGTGTCATTGGAATTTTTCATTGACATAATCCTTCCGATCGCACTATGGCCCTGGGGTCGACTCATTCTGTGGGAGAAATGAGTACCAGGAGTATTACCTGGGAGTAAAAAGCGGCCGGTGCTTAAGGCTGACAACCTTACCACCATCCTGGGCCATGGTCACGTAATATGGGAACCTTAAGTTCCTGGAACCCTCTGGGCACCTCGGGCCTTTAATGGGACTGGTTTACCTTTCACCTTTTTTACATTACAGTTTCATAGAATTTCGAGACCTTTGTTTGTTGGTAATTTTAATTCTGTGTAGAATCGTATATTCTTTACGGAATTTCATGTTTAAGTTAAGTGCCTGATACTTCTGGATTAACGGTAAAATTCTTATAGAAATTCGAGACCTTACTGATTATTTTGAGGTGCGTTCGCAGCCGTGCAGGGAGACTACAGAGATTGATTTCTTCATCGTATCCATCGGTCTGTCTGTGCTTAACACAACTGAAGATGACCGGAACTGATCTTTACAAAATTGGATTTTATGACTTCCACTGACATTTGCCGAGTCATGTGAATTGCAATTAATGCCGGACAGTTTTAACGTCACTTTACACGAAGAATTACACGTGTTTTGTGGCCGTCTGGAACGAAAGTTGCCAGATGTTTATCGGCGAAGGATGTTTCGTAGGAAAGTGGTAGAAAGAAAAACATCTTATGTGCAGGGCACTGACTGCATAAGGCCTACGATTCCCGGGGATAATTGTACGAAGGATACATAAATTGAATAGTTGTCTACCGAACTGAACAGGATTTTTATAGCTGATTTTGATCTCCCGTTTTTGTGGTTAATAATCGAAAGATGATACTTCCCGCCGGAATTTACGGTTCTCTGTTATATTTAGATATGGAATAGAATTAGAAGAGAATAGATAAGAATAGAATACAATGGGTGCGAGTCCTTTGGGTCCCGATGCACGTAGGCCTTCGACAGTCCATTTGTACCCCTTAGACTGATGTTCAAGGTATGGTATCCCCATCCCTTTAATAAAGTTCCAGATTTACCCCAGACTGAATTCTGACATCCTCAAGAAAAATGAGCCCAGATCAGTATGTATGAGTGTCGCTAGAGCTTCACACACACACACACACACACACACAAAGAAGAAGAAAAAGAAAAAGAGGTTTCCTCCTTTGCTCCACACCTTCTACACAGGGGACTGTCAACAAGCCCCATTATGTAGAGATGTCTTCTGAGGGTGTATTGTCCAGTAAGAAGGCCAGTAACTGCCCTGGATTGTATCCTGTTAAAGGACTAGTCTTAACAGCAGGAGAAGGGTCCGAGATCAGTTCGCGAGCTTGTCAGATTTAGATGTAATTGGACGTATCGCTGCTTCCTCTACTTCGTTACAGTTAGACCTGTATATGAGAGCGAACACACCATTATTAGTACGCTGTGCATAGATTGTTCATGAGTTCACGATTTATCCTTATTCTTGGTTGCGTTGTAAGTTCAGTTAGCCGACAGTTAAGTTCCACTCTTAGCTCGTCAGACCTGTACTGCAGAATTTGCGTGCAGTTTGCTGTTTTGTGCGATTGCTGTCTTTCAGAGTGTCGTGCTGGGACGCATAAGTACCAAAGCTTACCTTCGATTTCAGTTTAAAAAATATCAGTTGGGGGCTTTAAAATTGTAGTTTTGTTGTAGATCCGAATAATAGATCGCATTAAATCCATTAGGTAGACGGGGGCTTTGGAGAGGAAATACACGGCCAGACACACGGTTAGTTATGTATTTGATTCATGCACTTCGTGCATGAATGTGGGAAACTATCTTTACGTACGTCTGTGTTATGACTGGCGATTATTCTGAGACGACTGGAATGGGAACGCTCAGGCGAAAGAAGGTTTTAGAATTACCCCTCGGCTTGGATGGTGAAATAAAGTGGAAGGAAGATAGGGTGGTTGGAAGACAGGGCAGGGAAAACTAATTAGGGGTGAAGAAACAAGGCCACCATATAATTTTGTATTCTTTTCAAGCATGAGTAGCTCAAAGACCCGTTGTCATATATCTGATGAGAGGAAAATGTGTCAGATTCGTGTGAGTATTTTGAATCTTTTTCTTGCAACAGGCTTTTTGTAAAGTATGTTAATCAGCCCCACATCCAGTGTATTCCCCTTCCCTCCCAAAGAATCTTTTTAAAGTTTTTAACCAAAAGCGCTTGGCACAGAATGTTGTAATGTTTCATTTCTTACTAACTCGCCGTCATATTGGTTAGGTCTGTGTTATCCAATTCGACGCTGACTTTGCAGATTGTAGTACTTCCAAAGAACACACTTATCAGAAATGAAATAATATGGACAGCCTGAAAGTGAACGGTAACCATATCTTTCCGGCCAGCGTTATTGCATGTGTCCAACGGAGGAGCCTGTAATTTTTGCACCCGCAGCCAGTTTGAAATCGTGTGCCTACTTCCTCCAGTTTTGTTGAACACGGCGCTGTTTCCCGTTTCTCATTTCCACACCAGCAACATTCAGTTGTTTTTATTAACGTTGTTTAACAGTTCTTCGAAATTCTCTGCGCGTAAGGTCATCACGTCCCTATTGTAGTTCAGTATCTGTCGACAGCAGTGTATGTTGGAGTAGAACACATTTTGGAAAACTATGAATATTTTTCCAAAACGATGAAACTATGAATAGTTTTCCAAAACGATGTCATACATCATCTTCGGAAGATGGTGTATGACATCTGAATTCATTAACTTGACGGATTTTTTATTGTATGTATTGAAATTTTGATTTCACTTCGTGTTTATGCAGAATATGAATAGATATTTTGTAGCTTCATTTTGTTTTTAAAAATGAAATCTGAAGATGGTGGCCATTCCTGTCCCGGAAACGCAGTGCGTTAAAGTGTGTTAAATTTCGATACATACGATGGAAGAAGTCCATAAAGTTAATTAATCCACACTTTGGGAAGATTACGAAATGAAACACCCCTACGCCACTGCAGGGAATATTCTTGGTGGTGGTAAGGCTTGGACATATTTTAGTCCCGTTCGTCAGTCTGATTCTTGGTCTGCTGTCCAGAGTTTTGATGTTTAAAATTTATAACCTTTGTAACAAGTAGCTTTATGATGGATATTTGCATGTGCATTTTACGGTTGCTGTGTGTAATGTGGGTACTGTGTACTTGTACTGAGTGATAGGAATTTGTTTTCTCTCTTCAGGTAATGAGGTCGAAGTGGATAAAATTGTTGCAGTGTTTTGTGTTTGGAATAGTTCTGAATGTAAAATTTTATCTAACTTCCTTCTCAGGCATTGACGCCGAAAGTGGGTCACAGACGGAATTACGGACGGTTGTAAAAAAGCATTGAACTTTTTATATCCATTTACATTAGAATTCTTCCATGCGGTTCGTCGTTTGAATGCGGTCGTTCTGCGATAGTAGTCTTAGCGGACCGCGCAACGGCGTCAGCTTGTAATCTGTTTGTTTCAAGAGTTTTATTGTGATGATGCTGACGCGTGTTATACAAGAGATAATTTATAAGTACTGAATATATTTCATAGGTTCTGGTAGAATTGCTATTATATTAGACTGTGTAGATTTTGGAATGGTGGGGGGGGAGACGAAAGTAATGGTTTGTCGTGTGTTCGGCTCCAAATGTGTTAGTGTTGATAAACCATGCGTGAAAAATGTAGATTAAAAAAAAAGAACTTTATTGTTCAACGTGACGAGGTATCCCTTCATGATTAATATTTTTCGCAACCAACTAAATTCGCAATACTTTTTATGCTATTATTTGTATGAAAATAAACTCCAGCATGTTTGCCGGCCCTGCGGGATCACCCCCCCCCCACACACACACAATCAAGTATTTGTGTATAAAACATCATCTAAAATTGTAAGTAGTAGTATCTTGATGTCATGTACACCATGCAGGAGAAGTGAATATGCGATGGGAACAGTTCGTTTTGAGATTAATGTGAACGTATAGCGATGTGGAACTGTAATGTACCTGTAAAATAATAAGTAATAATAAGTACAGTCATATTAAAACTATTCCGTCATGGCCTCTTGTGGGTTATGATAGCGTGCATTGTGGTAGTGGGCTATCATTGTTTCGCAAAAGCCTAGTGTCACCTGGTTCAACCCTTAATATTGAGGCCTTGCTCCTCTGGAATGCTGATATCAATTTCCAGACTACGTGATGTCACACCCTAGAAGACAACAATTTGAATTTTCACCAATGTAAAAACGTCAGTTCGTGTATATCCATTTCATGTTCGATTTTATCCATCAGTCAGCACTTACATGCCTTTATTACATCTACCTACTGATGTAGTAGTAGTAGTGGCAGCTGTTGTAGCAGTAGTGTTATCAGAAATAGCCATCTAGTGTTTTTAGGCGCTTTCGTAATTTTGCGAAAGCGCCTATTAGCTTTGCCATGTGTGTCCGTCCGTATGGAACAACTCGGCTTCCACTGGACGGGCTTGCATGAAATTTGATATTTGAGGATTTTTCGAAAATCTGCCGAGAATGTTTCATTAAAACCGGACAAGAATACCGTGTACTTTACATTAAGACTAATATACATTTTCGATCACATCTCGCCCACTTTTTCTTAGCATGAAAAATATTTCAGACAAATGTTGTAGAGAAACTCGAAACACACATTGTATGTTCAATGACTTTTTTCGAAAATCGTGCCGTTTATTAGATAATGTGAAAAAATGTTTTAGAGCGGGGCAGGCTACAGATGATATGGCACAAGCGCATTGCATGCTGGATAGCTGAGGCTACAAATGCACACACATGTTGTGTAATACGCATTATGTTCCCACTGCACCAGTGGTAGCACGAACGCATCTCAGTGTTACTTTATACGTACATTGCCTGTCTTGTTGCCTATAAGCGCAAGTTCAGCCTTTGGTGGCTGCTCCTCATTGAGTAAGGCTTCCTGTTTGATGAGCAATGCAATAAATCTTATTCAGTGGTCAGTGGACACTGGCTGCTCTTTCATTGGGAGTGAAACTAACCGCTGAGCTCTATCTGATGCGATGTTAATAATGCACCCAGCCCTACCTCCTCAGCACCGTACGCCTGCATGGCGGTCAGAGGGCATCTATACATCCTGCAGTCCAATTTGCTGTCCTAATGACTGTTGACCTTAAGTAACAAATGCATATTCCTAATTACGACCTTGGTGGTATCGTTCACAATTCGCGATGTTTTTATACAGTTGCTTTTATGTTATCTTTCACCGCCTGTTTAGCACACTTTCTTATCAGTGGCGCAACAGCCGCTGGTGGGCCAGGGCCTCCTTATTATCGAGGCTACACCATCACACTCACAGACTCCACATTCAGTAGGATTTCTCTGGGCGAATGATCAGCGCAAAGCAGAGACCTTTTCTTGACAACACACAACAACACCTACAAGGTACATACATCCATGCCTCCGGCGGGATTCGAACTCGCAGTCGTAGCAAGCGAGCTTCTGCAGGCTCATGCCTTAGACGCCGCGACCAGAGGGTTCGGCTCACAGTGGCTTAAAACGGTTAATTAGCTACTGAAGAAAACAGTTTTGTTACGTCACCTTGTTTATATTTTACGTTTTAGTAGAAGAAAGAGGCGGTAACAATACGTCTTCGAGTACTATATTTTTATCCCACTTGTCGGTCGGCATTTTAAGATTGTAAATAGAAACTTGTTCGTGTTGCATCTACTTGCATTGTTTAGGGTCACATGATAAAATAGTCGACTGTACGAATGTTTTTCTCCAGTGGTATAATGTTCATATCGAGTGTCATGAAATTTGCATATCCTTCCTAGAACTAGGAATCATTCATTCATTATGGGTTTCTTTCGGAAAAGGGCGGTATTATTTACTCCTCAGTTACCCAGCATCGTGACATGTTGACCTGAGCCGTTTGGACTCGTTGATCTAACGGATATGATAACCTGGATGTGCCATGTACCACTCTGCAGTGAAGAACATTAACGTTTTCCAGTTGGGTGGGCGAAAGCAGACGTTCAAAAACTTTTTTTCTGCTACAGAGCAAGCGAGTTAGTTATTTGGAAGGTTGTGTTGGAATATGTGCGGTGAGGGACCCTCACGTTATGGAAGTCTTGCCCAGCGAACTGAACTCAGGTATTAATTGGATTGGTACAGCCCCAGGGTTGGCATCTGTGCTGGGACAGAATGTTCATAATTGCAAAAAAAAAAAATTCTTCATACAATAGGCTGCGTTGGGAAATTGGCATGATGTATTGTCAGTCGTGGTAAAATGATTCCTTTACAAGTAAGTCATGGTATGCACTGTTGTGAACTGATTCATGGATACTGAATTAGAAGTGGCTGCTGTGATCCGGTAAAATAATTTTATGGGTCAGTGGAGAAGCATTTCCAATGGCTGATTCGAATTTGGTTTTGTGTTTGAGTGGAACAACGGAAAGACTGTCATAGTTTCCTGTAGTCACACATCTTCGCCAGTAATTCATTACCGTAAAAAACGTTATATGGCGTTTTATCTCGATTCTGTAGCAGAAGCAGCTCGGAGCCTGTTTTTCATCCGGTGGCCCACGCATGCGTCATGGCTCATACTTGCCTTATTTTTGTCGTAGGCATAGATCAGTGAACCATTAATCACATAAATATTGGGTTTGCCTGTTGACCTTGGTTTGATGTGCTGTTTCTAATAAAATCAAGGGTTTCCCTGTCCATGCTATGATGGGGGGAGTGAGGTTTAGCTCCAATCATTTTTAACCTCGGCATTAGATGGAGATGAATGGTTAACTTTACGCTCCAGCCACTTTAAGTCCTGGAAAGAACCCCTGTACTTATTGAAAAGCGGGCTGACCGGACCCCAGAGCCGGCTGAACGTTTTTGGAAAGAGAAAAGTCTCTTTCTCCTACCGGGATTTGGACCCCCGCATATTACCGGTATCATTAAAGTATTGGACTGAACTTTTATCCGGGCAGTGTAATACGGACACTTGAGCCAGTTTTTAAATAGGATGTGCCTCTTTTGTGAATTGTGATATCATTTCTGTCAGGGCAAGATAGTGCAATGAAAAGTGGTGTAGCAGGGATGTAGTAGGCCACCTTTTGTTAACTGAAATTAATGAGAATGACCGGTTTAATTAGCGGTAGTCGATGTGCAGGAAAACAGGTTTTACACGTCAAGAATTTAACGTCGCCCACGAACACGTTCACAGTAGAAGCCGCTGCCTTTCCGTTGTTCATCAGCGGTTAAAATTTCAGACGAAACGATGAATGAAGAATGAAAATTTTAAAACCGGGGTGGGGTGGGTGTTCGGTCGCTGGAAAGTTAAAAAAAAAAAAGTCACTGTGCATTAACCGCTGAGAGTCATGGGATCGTAATGGCAGGTTGAAAGTACCAGGTAAATAGCATTTTTTTTACATCATTTCCGTCCCCGTCACTCATTGCTTTATGTTCTGACCGATAGTCGCTAGGTCGTCGAACTGGTTTCCTGACCTAATACAGCCCGCGAATGGTTAGGTGCAACGTTTTGCTGGTGGAAATTTCGGTTCGTTACGGAGACGCTTACTTAACTGTACACCTTTAAAGCTTGATGATAGCTACTGCGCATGCCACATTGATGTGCGTGGCATGCCGAGTAATGACATAATGGACACATAGCCATAATATTTAATATTTACTGCTTTATTCATGATTATGACGCCACGTAGACGCAGTTTGTGACGTAATTATGAAGTGACATACAAGCTGTCTTTTTTTGTGTTGTCACCGTGCTGGCAGTTACTGATTTTCTTCTCCATTCACTGTACTGTACATGCCGCACAAAGAAGGAAAACACAAACATACTGTTTAGTATTGAATATTTATTGCGAATGTACATGGGAATATTATGGCTGCGCCTGTACGAAGTGTTAGGTGTACGTGGAAATTGAAAATATTTCGATGGGGAGAAACTGTGAACTTTAACGAATAAAATCAGCTTAAACGTACAGCTATAATTTCTGCACATGCCTTTGATATATGCGTGGTGTGAACAGTAGCAAAATACGTGGCGTGGCTATAAAATAACAGGACTGATGTTAGAAGATTTTCTATTCAAAAAATTACACAAAATAAATGTCACCCTCAATGTACTCCCCTCCCCGACCCCTTCACCGCTCCATGCGAATCTTCCACTTTTGGAAGCAATGCTGCAGGTCACTTCACTGCATCCACGGACTCGAACCTGGTTCCTTTTAACGCGGACTTGATCTTTGGAAATAAATATTAAAAAAAAGTCACATGGGGCTAGGTCAGGTGAGTACGGTGGGTATTCTAACACGGTGATCTTGTGCTTCGTCAAAAACGTCTTGACTGACGGGGCGTTGTGTGCCGGCGCGTTGTCTTGGTGAAGAACCCATGAGCCTTTCTTCCATATTTCAGGTCTTCTTCTTCTTCTTACCCGTTCACGAAGGTTTGTCAAAACCTCCTTTTACTAGACCTGGTTAACGGTCTGGCCTTCAGGCACCCAATCCACGTGAACAATCCCTCGGATGTCGAAAAGGACGATCATCATTGCTTTAAATTTGGATTTGCTCTGCCGTGCCTTCTTTTGCCTTGGTGAACTGGGGCTCTTACGGTGCGTGGATTGGCGCTTACATTCTGGGTCGTATTAAAAGAAAAAACATGATTCATCACAAGTTATTACGTTTTCTAAAATGTTTGGGTCTTTTCAATGTTTTGAAGAATGTCAGCACAAATGTTCATTCAAATTTCCTTTTGTTCAGTAGTGAGGAGTCTCGGCACTATCTTCGAACACACTTTTTTCATGTTGAAATTGTTATGTAAAATCTGTCGAACAGTTTCCTTGTCAGTGTTAATTAACTCAGTAACTGCTCGAATGCTCAGCCGACAATTTTGTCGAACAATTTCACAGACTTTTTCGATGTTAGCATATGTTTTTGATGTGCTGGGACGACCGTGGCGCTGATCATTTCCGATCTCTTCCCTTCCCTCTTTAAACCTTTTAAACCACTCGAAAACTTGAGCACGAGGTAGACACTCATCACCATAAACTTTCTTCAACAAATCGTACGTTTATGTAGCGGATTTTCCAAGTTTCACACAGAATTTCACATTGACGCATTGCCCCACGTTAACACGTACCATGATTCTGACGGAGAACAAGAACACGATCCATTTCAAGCAAAGGCTACTGCCAAACTGTATGCCGCACGACCTTGAAATTGTAACCGTGAATGAGGGGGTGAGTACAAGCCATTACCACACACCGTCCGCTGTTGCCAAGTTTACAGGGAAGCGGGAAAAAATTATGTCCGGTTATTTTATAGCCACAACAGGTATGTGACCAAGTGGTAGCTAACTGAGAATTGTACAGGTTGCAAAGATGTGAACGCGCCGCACTCTTCCTACGCACATCTGGTGCCTTTTTTGGGTACGCCACTGAAATTTCTCAATACGATATATATACAGGGTGTCCCAGGAGGAAAGGACCTAACTTCGGGAGAGTGTTCCTTAGGTCAAACTATAACGATATAACCCAAAACACCTATATCCAAAGTTCAATGGTTACGGAGATACCGGCCAGAGAAGTTTGAAACTTTTACAGCTATTACTCACTTATTGATTAACAAATACATATTGAAACTGGCTGGAATATGTGGTTTCTGTAATGCTAATATCTGTACTTAACATCAAAGTAACTTGTGAGTGACATAAAGCGATTAAATAGAACTACAAAAACACTCGCACACGTGTCATAGTTGTCCAATAACTTCCAACCACTATACACTGCGAGCAGATGCTCGCCAACGTCGCTGTGACCTGTATCTAGCGATAGCACAGGAATGCAGCCAAAGGAGAGGGGGTCCATCCCGTTATGTGTATGATGAATAAAATTAGTGGAACACAACTACCCTATATTACATTGAAATAAACTCTGATCATGGTACAGATACAAATTCTTTTCGTGTAACGTTCGCCACACGTTCATTCTTGATAATCCAACACGAGAGGCCATACAACGAGTGGACAGACGTGGACTTCTCTGCACCATGTCAAGAATGTTCTCC
>Ga0123352_10014429_pt1 | contig 12581 bp, 8 predicted proteins | sample TergutLab28metaG_FD_89700 | JGI IMG/M metagenome (GOLD analysis project Ga0123352, IMG submission 89700) | Labiotermes labralis P1 segment gut microbial communities from Petit-Saut dam, French Guiana - Lab288 P1 | ecosystem: Host-associated > Arthropoda: Insects > Digestive system > Gut ... | reverse complement strand
CACCCCCACCCCCCTCCCCACCCCCCACAACCCAATTACGTGCTTCGACGTCCTAGTCTGCGTACTTTGGGATATTATGCTGGACCGAGGGTCGCACCCTATTTCGGTCACGGATTATAATCCAAATATTTGAAACTCTAATTTGATTTCGAGAATTTTTGCTGCGCTGAATGTATTTGAGAAAATTCATGTAACCATGTGTTCAATATTGTGTAATAACTTAGTTATTGCCACAGCTCAACGATTATTCTCCGACTTCCCACAGACTAGGCCCAGGTTTAAACTGCTCTTAGACCGTGTGGGGTCTGTGATAGACAGAACGGCACTAAAGCGTAATTGTCTTCGAAAACTGCGTTGTACCGTTCTAAATCATAATATATGGATACTCAAGTGTCATTTAGGACCTCAGTACCAAGGGACTGTGTCCCACACTACCCCGAAAGTAATGAAGAGAAGTATGGGTACGAAATATTTGGTCACTCCTGTGTCGGGTATTTGGAAGGGTTTAAGTGCTGTACGGGACAGGCCATTAGTGGACTGCCTGCATGCTTTCAGCGATTGCGTACGCGCGCGCGCACGCACACACAAAAACCTCAGTTGTTCATTAAATTGCCAGTGATATATCACCAGTTGATTACTCGGTATAGAAATTTCGGACATAAAGAACAAACACGGGCAGTCGGTGCTCCTCTGTCCGTACAAGAGAATTTGCTTCTGTCACTTGTACCTTATTCCAAATATAATGTCTGACCCCTAATTTTTTTCATGTGTTTTTCTGTATATTTGTATTCTTTTTCACATCACTTAATCACTTACATACTTACTTACTTACTTATTTACTTACTTATTACTTATTTACTAACTTACTGACCCCATGGAACTGAGTCCTTGAGAAGCTAACCGGTTTTCAGCTAGTCAAGAATTCTTCCAGATTTTTTGGGAGCCGAAGGTTCGTTACCGCATTTACAAAAGACCGTCACCTATTCCTATCCAGAGCCAGATAAACCCGGTCTACACGGCTCCCCATTCCACTTCCTGAAGATCAATCTTAATATTATCCTCCCATCTACACCTGGGTCTTCCAAGTAGTCTCTTTCCCTCGGGTTTCCCCACAAAAACCCTGTATGCGCTTCTTATCTCCCCCATACGTGCTACATGCCGCAGCCCATCACATTATTCACATTCACCCGAATATTATTTGGTGAGGAGTACAAATCAGTAAGCACCTCATTATGTAGTTTTCTCCATTACCCTGTTACCTCGTCCCTCTTAGGCCCAAATATTCTTCTCAGCACCCTATTTTTCAAACACCCTCAGCCTACGTTCTTCCCTCAATTTGAGCGACCAAGTTTCACACCCGTACAAAACAACAAGCAAAATTATATTTCTGTTTATCTTAATTTTTGTATATATGGACAGCAAACTGGAAGACAAAAGATTCTGCACCGAATGATAGCAAGCATTCCGTGGCTACAATCTGCTTTTAATTTCTTCCTGAATAAAATTTTGATTTGTTAATGTTGTTCCTACGTATATGAACACTTTCAAAGGAACTATTTTCTGTCTTTATATTGTGACTTATTCCTGCATTTTGATATTCGGGTTCACATTTTAACTGCTTATTTGCAGCAGCACCTATTTATCTTATGACGACGCTTTCTGTGCCAATAATTTTAAAAGGAATATGTGAGAAATGTTCTCATTTTTCACGTACATTAAATTTAGAACATTTTAGAAGATTTTAATGACACTGCTTGGAAGCCGTAGTTATAATGAGATAGTGATGATAATAAAATGAATATCGGAAAGTTTGAGAGGGTGCGGACTGGATTCTTCTAGCTAAAGTGGCGCGTTGTTCTGGAAAGGATAATGAATATTTGGGCTGTATAACAGGCAGCGACTACCGAAGGATCTATTATATTCTCAGGTAGTCACAAAACGATTTATACTTTAAGATTTAACTCTCTGATCTCATGTAAGTGCCCGGTACGCAGACAAAGGGAGGTTCATATACCCCACGTTTTGACGCCGTTTAAATCACGTATTTAGCGACTTTTCGAAGGAGCTCCAAGGAGACTGAATTGACCCTGAAGACGGAGGCAGCAAGCTGCTCTGTCCCTTCGATTGCTATTTAGCAGTCTGCACTCTCTCGTATCCCAGAAGGCTTGAATATTCTTCAACGCCACTATTCGAAAATGAAATCTCGCCTATATTATACCTAATCAGCAAGGGACTGGTAGCCGAACACTCGGCCCTAGGCTGCCGTAACTGCTACCTTCTGTATTGCTCGAACACTTAGTTCGGGCCGCAGATGTACGTCTGCGCCTATGTGTGTAAGGATAGAGCCTTACGGCGATCCGATACATCGTCCAAGGTTACGCAAAGATCAATATTGCTACAGAAAATGTATTTCTCTGGACTGCGTCAGCCTGTGTCACCATACAGATACACAGATAGAAGGAATATTTTAAGTTATTTGTTTAACGATGCGGTCAGTTGGTAAAACTATATGGCAAGGGTGATAGATGTTTGAATGGGTAGAGAACATTGGTGGACTGGTACCTACAGGAGAAATCAGAAGTAGTCCTACTCGTAGGTAAAATGGCATATTCCAGTTCGTACATCACATATTCTACGTGGAGAGATTCCACTTGGACTGGCACTGAATTAAACAAGTACACGTAATTTTTTTAGGAGTTTTTCGATTTCGGCTGTTGGAACCTAAAAATTAAAACTCATTCTCTCTCATAGGTTATCTATTAATATCTTCTTTCCGAAAATAACTTATTGTCGGCGAGCAGTTGAGTCATAAAGATATGTTTTGTGCTGAAGTAGTGATATTTAGGAGGTGAAGATGAAGTAGGTGGGTCAATTATTTTCACAAAACACGAGCGGGCAGCAACGTCCAATTTATTTTGATGCAAAATACCATCTGTCTTGACATGATTGTAATGTCTGTCATTGTCGCAACACTGAGATGAGATTTTGAGAAGATAGAATACTCTTTTACGAAATTCTTGTAATCGTTTTAACATTGCTGCCTATTGTAATATTTTAACTGAGCTGTGGCAAGGCGTGTCTCTGAGCTTTAAACTTCTGAAAAATATTCCAGAAACGTTAGTCATTGAATTAGACACTTGCTGGAGCGCAGTTGTGATGTCTTTCTTCGTGTAAAGGAAAGAGAGTTTTACTTTTTCTACATTCATCCGTCAGCATCCGTCGTTCGTCCAGTGGCAGAGCTCGTATCGTTATGGATCACAAAATAACTGAAGTGTGAAGAAACTCTTTGTCATAAACTTTAGCAAAGAAATGAACGGAGGGGAATTCCAAGGGACTTGTACTTTTAGGCCAGTGGTGTCCTCTATTATAACTACAGCATTATCTCTTTCTGTAGCTTATTGTTACTGTCTGTATCTATATTTGAGAGCATGACATTTGTAAACGTATAAGACTGACAACTCTGATAAATGTCGTAGGTGATTTTCTGTAATATAACTTTTGTTAACACGACAGTTATATTGGATATTGCCCATTTTTTTGTAAATTTAATAAGTATGGATGATATTTATATAGATGGCAATACCCCCGCACAGACATATTTGCCTCAGGTTTCTGACTTGTGTTCGGAATGTGACTGCCGTCTCACCCATTGTCCTAACTGGGCCCATTCGTTTGTTTCCTCAGTCTGCAAGACTATCATGTTAGTGCCTTAGTTCAGAATCGCTTCCTTCCAAATAGGCTCTGATACGGTAATCAACTACTATTCTAAAATTGGTCTCTCTACAGTCAGATGGGGTGACCGGGATGGCGTATTCGGTATGTATAGGCTGAAAGGTTCGGGCTTTGTAACCGGTGGAAAAGAAAATTTTTGTCTTTTCCACAGCCGTCCTGACAGAACATGGGGCTCACCCAGCCTTCTAAACGATGGGTATCCGGGTTCGTATCCGGGGTAAAGCGTCCGGGGTGTGGCGTTGATCACTCACCCGTCTCTAGCGCCGAGTAGTGCAGACTTGGTACCAGTATATCTGTGCTCATTCTCCGTGCCTTCATTTTGTAAGGAGAGCGTCGCCTTTTGTAGTCTGAAGTAATCTACTGACAGAGTTGTAAAACAAACCATAAAAACATGCCAACGTGTTCGTCTTAAAGTCCTTGGTTACAAGTGTTACTGGAGAAAAGTTTTGTTTTATTTTAGATTGTTGTGGCATTGACCTGGGTAGAACTTCGAACCAGCCACTGTCCGTGTACAAGGAGGACGTTTGGGTTAAACATAAGACAGATGTTGTTCAATGAGAGAGAATGAACTTACCTTTGTCAAAACGTGTATTAGTATCATAACATTATGGGCACCTGGCACTGATGGACACACACATGCACAATGAGTTTGTAAGGCATTATTGTTGCTTCAGACTCATGACAGGCGGTAGATCTATATGCCTGTAACAAAACCAATGTGATAAGTGTATATATCGTCAAAACACAACTATATTTATTAGTAGTATAATAGGGCATCTACTACATTAGGCACATCTACATGTTTCGGCCGTTAACGCTTGCCATCTTCAGGTTGTACATGGACTTACCGAGTAGCTATACAACAGATACAACATATGTGGGGTGTTTTATTAGGTGTGGGGAAGGGATTTGTGTGGGACCGAGATCTCGTTTGTGTCAGTGGTGGGTGCATGGTCTGGAACAGTATCATTACTTTATTCGTGCGTTATTTCTAGCTATGTCTAGAATGGGGTTCATTATATTTTATCCTTAGCTATATAAGGTATGTATGTGCTAAGTCTAGAATGTTATGTCTATCTACTGTCTTTTATCTTTTCACCTTGGAAATTGTGGTATCGTCTGTTTCTCATTATACAGGTAGAGTTGCCATTAATTGTTGTTTATCCCAATTATAAGTACAGTGCCATTATAATGGGATACTGAAGTCGAGTATCTCGGAGCAAGTATGTCGGTATGGAGTTACGCGCATGCGTGATGCAGTTGTATGTCAGCACTCTGAGGATGGCTACATGAGTGGCCGAAACATGTTGGTGGTTATTATGTAATAAAATTACATTCATCAATCAAGTTCACTTTTTGGTCTGTTTAAAATCGATACGTGCTTGTAATTATTGATGCCGGCAAGATTCGTTTAATGTCTGTGGATGTAATTTCGCAATTCTGATAGAGCATTGTACTGTCACACCTTGTTTGGATGACTGTGAATTTATACATACTCCTTAAGTATTAAGAAGCTCTGCATTTAACCTACGAATGTATTTGTAGTTCCCATATGTCTCTCGGAAAGAAGATATCGCTCTCATCTAAACAACATTATCTATTTGGTCTTCCTGTATATTCTAAGAAATAGGAACTGAATTTTTAGATATTATTTAGAGAGCTTCGGTTTCAAATTAACTTCCAGTTCTGGTATTGTTTCTCATCGTGTAGTGTCGTTCCGTAAAACTTGTATAATTGCAGGAATTAAAATTAATCACTGTTGCGCTCATCACAATCGGACGTTCAATGTAAATATAGATTAGCGAGTATGACTGTTCAAAATACAATGTTGTTAACTCTGAAATTCATGGTGGTTGTTTTTAGGGCGGGAAGTGGTCTTCATTTAATCAAGGTACTTAGGGCTCCATATAAAACAAGGACCTCTGTAACATACAGAGGTCACAGGATGCTAAACGTGCTGAGGCGTATCTCTGAAACCTGCTCCTATGTATGCATGCTGAGTACAGAGCGGCCTCCAGGGGCCCTTAAACTAATTCAGAGTCACTGAATAGAGCTGTTCTTTAGTTGAAATCGAATGGCAGGTTTCTCTTCTGCTCTCATTTATTTTTTTCTCTATTCGATAGAATATAACGCATAATAATTTTATTCCTTGGCCATACTTCTCTTGTTCTTATATAAAATAATTCATATTCAGGCGCAGAATATGCGTTTGAGAGGGCTGCAACTTATAACTGACTGGGCGTCTCTTACGTGGACAGTATTTGTTTGTAAACCGGAGAAATGCCATGTCTGAATTTAACATTTAAGTAAGCAAGCTTACTGTGTGAAAGTAATGCAGCGAAACCTTTCATCCAAACGCTTTACAGTTCATTTGCATGTAACGATTTTTTAAGGTCTCAAAAATTACAGCTGACGTATGTCAGAGCAGAAAAGGTTGCTCACGAGTCCAACACATGAGATTCATGCCCGCACCTGTTTATAGGTTTCTGATAAAGTTTCAGTGCGCTTTAAATTATAAACGTTAGTGATGATAATATCAGAAATTACAAATTTCCTACTAAAATTTTAGAGACCGATATTCTCGGGTGTTTCGCCCTATAGTCTGCTACCAGACGACATGCCAGTATGTCTTAAGAGATAACGGCCGTAGTATTTAGCGCCGTAGGGACATCAGACATCATTATCGTGGCCTTGCTGTTTGATATGAAAAGAGCCAAATCGTCTGGAAATTCATTACCCAGACAGAAATGTTTTAATGTGGCGTGAAGGACTGTTTAGGAAAATTGCATTTCATATCCTGTGCAAAGAAATTTGTTGGTTTTAATGTACGTTTGAGTGTAAGATTATTTTACTTGGCACGTAATTTCGTCCATAGACTATGCTATATTCCAATACACTGCGCTACAATGTAACTTTAATACGTAGAGAATGCTTGAGTAAATGGGAATGATACTGTGTATATCTTCCTTTGGGTAACAAAATCAACCTCAGTGTCAAGTTTCGAATTATATACACAGAGAGCAACACGAATGTGTCTAAAACAAAGGAATGGGACCTACAACAGTGTTTATGTTAGTTCAGATTGTTTCCTAACGTAAACAAAACTAATGGGGTCAATTCGAACCATTTGAAAGTTATTCAGAAAATACCTGAGTCACATACCAGGAAAACAGGAAATAAAGAAATCTGGAGAAAGGAGTTTTATTGGGCACTACACCCGTAATTCGGAAAATACTAAAGTAGAAGTACAAAATATTTAACAGGGAAAGAGCGATACGTGTAAAATAAATCGTAACTGCAGAATATCTGCAACACTATATATACTTGTGGTTCGTTTTCAGTTGTATAATTGTAAATACCCTGCACAAAAAAATGGTAACAAATAATATAATAATAATAATAATTACAATAATACGCGTGTACCAATACAACAGAAACCCATTACGAGATAAAATGAGGAATTATACGCAGAAAACCTGGGTAGTACATTGTATTTATTCTGATGCGAGAATAAAGAGTTTTTATGTCCCTGTAGAATATCAGTGTAGAGATGATAACACAAAACTTATAACAGCAGACGGTGCAAATGCCCGCGGTAATAGAAGGGAGGCAATAGGACAGGGGTTTGTCAAACTGTGGCAAAGATACTGTGCGAGTGATTTATATAAGTAGCTGCACGATGAAGAGTCCGTTACAGTGGCTTGTTACCCACCTGTTTAAGAACCCCCGGCCCTTATATGGAACTCGAGAACTCATTACTCTACTCACAAGAACTCGCAGCTGGTCCTTATCCTGAGCCAGCTAAATCGACTGACTCGTGCTTTAAAATAGCATATCTTTAAGACCGTTTTTGAAAGTATCTTCCATTTACCCTTGAATTTCCTCGATTGATACCTTCTCTTCCAGTTGTCCGACAGAATTTCTGATCTGCCTCATGCACTGAGCACAATCCATCCACTTCATCCTCCTTGTTGCTCTATTCTGATGACGAGGCGAAATTACAAGCACTTACCGACTTTCGAAATATGAAGTTGCGCTGTTTATGATTTCACGAAATTGATTAAAAAGTAAAAAAAAATTTAAAAATATGATTTTTGAAAAGCGCGCCCAGTTTTTCCTTGCGGGAATGATAGCGCAGTGAGAAGAAGGTGGCGGAAGAACACTGCTGGACGATAACAAAGGCGGCGGGGCTGTCATGCTGTGGCCAGTGAGGTTTCATTGTGTTGGGAGTTTGGATTTCAACTCGAAATCCTTTTATATTCATATGAATTTGACCATATTTGTACTCAGTTCGGATTTGCGCAAAATTTGACTTGCGTCAGACCTTCCGGAAAGTAACTATTGTTTGTCTAGGAATGGCTGCACTCCTGTTTTTTCTGGGCCTGTTTGTAAAACAGCAGTAGCCTTACTGGCTTAGAACTGTGGTTCTGTGGTGGATGTAAGTACAGCATTACAATACATTTTTGACAACACGAATACAAGGCTTGGAATTCGAATATCATGGGACTCGTTTTTGGTCTGGTTCACAATGCTTTGCAATGTGCACACATGTAAATCCGGTTGGCCGTATGTCTTTGTGTGTAAAAACACGAAAGCCGCTGTAGAGGCCTGACAAAATCTCTGCCACTGCTGCTGCTGCTACATCTGTGCACGCTCCCTCCTAATTATCTTCCGTGTGTGACCCCTCTCTGAGTTTTAATGTGCTGTGAGTCGCAGTCTGAAGAAGTTAGTTACATGCTTACTCAACGTAGGCCTCCGTTAACTTCCATTATAACACACGTTCAAGGCACCCTTGTGGGAAACATTGCAGTACATTTACATGTACTTGTACAAGTGTTGTGAAATGTTAACTGCCCCGGTGAGGCTTGGATTACATAACGCCCCAAAATTAAGATACCTGTACAAGTAAGCCAGAGGCCCTTGTGACCCTACCCACGTTGGCTTTCCCGTTCGGCCAGATTTCTAACTCATTTCGGGTCAGGCGAGGACTCCCGCTTAACAGATTTTCATGAAAATCCATATAGGGAAATCTACATGAAAGTGCCGAGTCGTTACGAATTTCGCAAATTTAATTTAGATAAACCCACCAGATGAAGACCTATTTTACGGTTTTTCGCGCCCGCGGGTTCGCACCCGTACTATGCGCATACTCGTTTCGCGTCCCTGCTTGAACTCAGAAGAAAGTTAGAAACTAAAACTAACTTTTGTATCGTTTAAAATCTGTGTGCTAAAAAGTGGCAATCCGGTGTTCGAGATAATCAATAGTGTCATTGTATCTTAGTAACGGCACCAAAATCCAGTGTAACAGAACCGGGTTTTATGGGTTGTTTCTAACATATGTGCATACACTAAATAACTGGCCAGTTACTTACATTTCCTAACCGTGCCGATATCACTATTATTGGATGCTGAAAAGGAAGTGATCACTGACATTTGCCGTTGAACCTGTTCCTGCCCTTATTGCAGACTTTTCTGATTTCCTTTGCAGGAGGATTGTTAGCTGCAAGTTACGTGATTAATTTTAGAATTCCTACAGGGCAGTTTCTCTTCGCATATCCTGGAAATGAATTCAGACATTTTTAGTTTTAAATACACAGCACCACCTGTTGTGGGGCATAATATATGTACAAAACTAGCTGAACATTTCCAGAGATAGTTTTTGGATGGTTTATTTCCGGGGTAGGATTCATCAGTAATGAGAAGCTCCGCAAGATTTCAACGGCTGGGTCCGCATCGCAGTTCTCTTCCACGAGACCAGCCGTCTCATTCTTAAATGCGTTTAATGGAAAATTATACCCGGAGGTATAACAGACCAATTGCTTGGCCTGAAATATCACCTGAATCAAACCCCTTGGATTTTTATTTATGGAATCATCTTGAAATTACTAGGCATGTTACGAGATTTAATGATATACCCAAGTAGGCGGGTGCTTGTTAATTCGGGGCATTCTTAACGGGACGCGCGGTACTCCAAGTTGAGCTGCTTTTGTATTTCGTAGTCAGAACAGTGATCCGTAACCCTGGAGTCAGCAATTTATTAATAAATACTCGTACTTCCACTTATACGGTTTCACACTTTATTTCGTGTACCAATCATTTCAAAACAAAATGGGCTGTGAGTCAAAAATGAAAATTCCGAGGACGCAAGTTTACATGAATATTCTACTTGTTTATGTGCATAAACGTCCCCCTATGTAGTGCTGTTTATTTCAAAAATATCCCTTAAATTCGGACCGCAGTCGCTGTTGTCTTGGGATAGAATTTAGCCCTCTCTAGTAAATAAATCGGTTCAGGGGCCATACGATTGTACTTTACATATTGGCAGGTGTAGTGAAGTTATGTACGGTTATGCGATTTTAACAACAACGAAAATATAAAAACGTCGAGGGCACATACACACACACACACACACACACACACATACACACACACACACACACACTCTCTCTCTCTCTCTCACACACACACACACATACCAGTCCCAGTACCAGTATTATGACCTGTACCGGAGGCTGCGGTTACAGTTTTTAGTACTCGTGACGATGGGTGCTGTGACACCCGAAACATGTAGAGTGACTTTGCAGTAAATAAATATCTGCATACTGTTGCACCTGGTTGGATTTTTATTCATATTGACACACATACATATGTGAAATATATCAAATAATATGTAAAAACATTAGCCATGTACCTGTATTACTCACGAGGACTATACTATTGACCTGATTTGTCCTTGGACGGACCAGTTATCTGCTTTGAAACGAGAATTTGCGGCGGAATCCTCGGGATTCAACACCCCACCCTGAGATGATAGTGCTGTGGCTAGGTACAGTACGTGGGACGAAGTTAAAACCACTTTTCTGCGTCATCAGCTTATCTTTGTCCTGAGAACGCTTTCTTGAATTCTAGTGACGCCTACAGCCTTATCAACGACCCTACACTCAATACTAGCCTTTTTTTTGCCTAGAATAGCTTTCCAAAGTAACAAATGGATCTTAAAACACTGTTGTTTACTTTGCCGGATACATCGCGCTCTGGACGTTTCTGAGACGGCACTATTTGTTGTGAATAAGTGGCCGTTCAACAAATAATTCGTATTTAGTTTTACTTATAATCTGTCCTTTTTAAAATTTGACTTTGGAAATGTTAAATAATGAATTCGAAGCTCAGAGAAGTATAAATAAAATGTGAGCACCATAGGAGTTCACTGTTTGTACCAAAGAAATACGTCTGGTAGTTAGGTTAAGCGGGGACCGCAGTAGCCCAGTAGTTAAGGTACTGTGCTACAAATCGGAAGGTCGCTGGTTCGATTCCAGATGGTGTCATTGGAGTTTTTTCATTTACATAATCCTTCCGGTCGCACTATGGCCCTGAGGTCGACTCAGTCTCTAACAGAAATGAGTACCAGGAGTATTTCCTGGGGGTAAAAACCGGCCGGTGCGTAAGGCTGACAACCTTACCATCATCCTGGACCATTGTCACGTAATCTGGGAACCCTAACTTCTTGGAACCCTCTGGACACCTCGGGCCTATAATGGGAATGATTTACCTTTACTTAGGTTAAGAATTAATATGTGTAGTTCTTGTTTTAAATACCTGTGGTATATATATATATATATATATATATATATATATATATAAGCCTGCAACATTAAGAAATACCGCATGTTGTATTACAATCTCACAATAGATGCCGATTATCTCCGTTTTAATAGTGGACACGGTCTCTCTTCTCTGCGAGGTAAAGTTACAAAGGCATTGAGTGGAGTAGAGGTACAGCTCCACTCATTCCTAACCTCTGCATTAGATGAAGTTTAGTTATTAACGTTAGGTCCTGGTCCCTGTACCCTTGGGAAAGGACCCCCCCCATTAAACAGGAAACATGTCACCGGTCGGCAGCAATATCGGTGCATTTTACCGAAGCTGTATATACAGTCAAAAGTGCTCCTGAAGATGGCTGAGTTTTTCGCCCGAAACATGTAGAGCTGATTCAAATAGATCAATAAAAAGATCAATGAACGAAAATTGTTGCATCTTGTTGGTTTCTTACATCGTTGTTCTAATGATGTGCGGTCTAACAAACATCAAATTTGTAATGCAGTCGCAACTGGCTGTGGATTATAAACATGATATTTTGATTTTTGAGTATGGTGTTGGAATGTACAGATGTGCGTAATCATGTATGTATTTGTAAGTGATGCTACTCAATCCGAAGTTACAACAATTCAAGTGTCGGTTTACATAAGAATCTAATGAAGAGACAATGCTGGAATACTGAATGGTGGACCGATCGACTGACTGAAAAGTGAAATGCTTCGAGTATTGAAACTGTTTGAATAAAAGACTTTTTTTTAGCAACGTTGTGTTATGCTGTAAAGTTAATTAGAATCGTAAGGGTAACAATCATTCATGTATGTTTATTTGCAAGCCTCAGAAGTGTAAAACATGGAGGGCAAGAAACCTGGATACAGAGTTTAGTGGAGAAAGTTATATAAGAAAACAACTTGCGATGCCGGTAATAGTAGTCTGAAATTTCGTGATGTTGAATCATCGTATTTCAAGGTCACAATAAATACTGTAATACTTCTCTAACTATCGACAGCTCAGGAAATAAAAGCTGCTAGTGACCCGTGAAAAGAGGTAGTGCAATTTTGGAATAGTAGGCACGGTACTAACAGAGCTTTGAGGTAGTTATAGGATGTATTGAAATGAATACTTACTTACTGCATGGTGCAGAGTCCTTCTTGAGAAGCTAACTGGTTTGCAGCTAGTCAAGAAATTCCCCGCATTTTATGGAACCCGAAGGTTCATTACCGTACTCACAAGCGTCCGCCACCTGTCCCTATCCT
>Ga0123352_10014425_pt1 | contig 12583 bp, 6 predicted proteins | sample TergutLab28metaG_FD_89700 | JGI IMG/M metagenome (GOLD analysis project Ga0123352, IMG submission 89700) | Labiotermes labralis P1 segment gut microbial communities from Petit-Saut dam, French Guiana - Lab288 P1 | ecosystem: Host-associated > Arthropoda: Insects > Digestive system > Gut ... | reverse complement strand
CGCTTGTGAGTACGGTAATGAACCTTCGGGTTCCATGAAATGCGGGGAATTTCTTGACTAGCTGCAAACCAGTTAGCTTCTCAAGAAGGACTCGGCACCATGGAGTAAGTAAGTAAGTAATTATATACGTTGTACAGCTGCAGATATCCTTACCTACTACCGCGATATTACTGTTGCTAAAAATGCTAGCAAGCCGGATAAACCTGTGGATGTGATGCACATATATTTTTATTTTCCATAATAGAATCGTATCGCATGGCCCATCGTATAGTGAGTGTTGATATAACCTGTACTGCACACTGAACATCGTAACTTGTGTAATTATACGGTAGATAGATAATGGCCCCTCGGATAGAGAAATATTTTACTCGGTCACGTAATGTACCGTTTTTAAATTGGAACTTTAACCAGTGGTGCTGTATACTGTTAATAACGGCCATGTTTAGTTCTGTCTTGCATGTTTAGGTCAGGTCTGGTCATCGTCGGGGAGGTAGTGAGATTAGACAGCAAGTACTAAAGGTTTATATGAACATTTTTCAGTGTCATTCGACTAGCAACGTAAACGTGCCTGCAATAACCCATTTTTTAATGTAGATAGAGTTGTGTGTATTTTTTAACTTGTATTAAAAATATATTTGTAATATTCCCGTAAATTCATATTTTAATGTGAATGTTTTATACCAAAAATTCATTTTAAGGAGAATATTCTGTAGTAAAATTGTGATTGTGTAGCAAATATCGGTATGCTGTCTGCTGTAGATATCATGAAGGAAGTGTTAAAAGTGTTCCTGTCTTTCAATTATCGTGCTTCTAGTGTAATATTTTCCATTATTGTGCCCCAGAATATAAGTGCCATGGAAAGGTGTATAAAGCGTTGCTTTTAGAGTACATGTATGTAATCGTATTCTACGTATCCGGGAGGGGAATTACATCTTTTGCGCAGTTGCATGTCTAGATGTTCTCACCCCTTTTAGTGCCGTGGTCAAGAAAGAGTAGAGCTATACCTCTTCTTCCCGTATGGGCCATACGGCCTGTACATAGCTTCGGTGCCTGTACAAGGGTGCACTTTACCGCTAACTGTACGTGTAGATGTATGCAGGAGAGCATACTGATGGTCCCTACAGAGTCAGTGTTTCATCACATACATCCAGTTGTAAATTAATCTTGTTATAAAACAGACGTATGAGTATAAACAACGTACACATTTAAGAAAATGCTTGGCATATATATTTTAACATAGGGTAAATATCTTATGTGCCGGATTTTTTATGTGGAAGTTTGACAAATTACAGTTGGATGAATAACACTGAGCGTTTTTGATGTAGGACTTTAGTAATTCCTTTCTTTTTGTATGGAATGTCTGATGATGACCACCCTTGGTCGAAATGTGTTAGAGACAAATAAACATGGCTGTTAATCCATACGAATAAGAATGTGTACTTTGATGGCTGATGTTATTCGATTTCAATGTACCAGTATTGTTTTCGATTGCCTTGTTTATTTCAGTAAGTAACAGACGTACAGTTTAATACAGAAGTATAAATATCATTATAGTTCGTGAATAATTATTATTTTTTAATTACCAAATGACGTTTTAAGTCAGTTTGTAAGTCTGGGGAGAGGATCGCCGGCTTCTAGTTTCACCACCAGGGATCTTCAGAGCTGGAGTTTGGAGCCGCTGCTGAAGTGTGACGCACAATGGTTACTATGCAGAGTGTAACAATCGTCAGTGCATTACCTGTCTTACAACAGCTCTTGAAAATGTAACCCGTTGAGTGCTTTGCGGTTTTAAATTGTTGGCTTTGTGCTTTCGGTGACACGTGGAGGGGGAGGGGCAAATAAAAATTGGGGTGAGAGTGGAGGAAAGGATGTGTGTATATTAAGGAATTGTTCAAACCAATCTTCCCCGTCTTTTTAACTTGACTCCTTAAATTAAAGTTCCTAATACCAGCCGTCGATATTACTATCCATGTTACGCCCAACCGTACTGATTTTATCACATTCCTGTTGATTACGTTATTGCATTGCACCTGTTCGTGGACGTTTGGCTTACGTGGCACATTTCAAATAAGGCCACGAGGCCCATCCCACAGGTCGACAGCAATCTATCCGTTTTCCTGGTATCACCTACTCAGGTTTTAAAGGCAGAATATGGAGTTGCCCCGCCTTGCTGAAACAGAAACGTCGCGACGTTGAAAGCGACATATTTTCGAATTAAGGCGCCATTACATCAATATTGCATAGCACAAACATAACATGACATAAAAATTTCATTTTCCTCATTTGCATTAGCGTAAAGGGGTATGGTCTGAGTAATGTTGTCGCATGGATGCCACACGAGACCGCGACGTGCAGTTCTAAATAAACTTTACCACTTCCCGTCCAGTGCGGGGATTCACATGTACCAGTGACGGCAATTAACGCGATTTGTCGTTCGGTTTAATGAAAAATAGTCCTATCATTAAAGAGGACATTGGAACAAGTGGAAGGTTGCACTAATTGATGCAGCGTCATCCAGTCATAAGACCCTTCACTACCGTCACAATCACCCCCGTGCTCATGCTACCCCTGTGACGCTTGCACCTGTTTCGCAGTGGGTACATGCGGCAGACATGTAACTTTCTCGTGACGCTCTTAGCCAATTTCGTGGGTTGTTCGATGGGGACTCGCAGTCGTCTCTGCTGTCACATTTGCGATGTACTTTAGCGCGGACGGACAAAAACCTCCTTGCCCCCCCCCCCCCCACATGCCAGGTCGCCCTGCAGCATGGTCGTCTGTGGGCCTCGGCGGTGCCATTCTTCGCAGATACGTTATCTGGCCTAAACCTTTTGCATGTAAGAGGACCAATTCAGGTGGATCTTGTAAACGTATAATCCATTGTTTACAGGCTATAGGCCTGTTTTTACAATTTGAACGAAGTCATCCCGTTGTGTATTGATTCTATATATTCACTTTATTATATATATTTCAGTCAACACAACTATATAATAAAAGCACATGTTAAAGCAAAAATTTTCGACTTAAAAAGTCATCGTCAGGCTAAGCTAAGAACCGTGAAGTTCTTTACAATGTGGCTGTGCGCATTTGGGATCCCAGATGGCTCACAGTGTGTGCTGTGATTCTTACCATGCATATAACGTGACATATCAATTACGCTATTGTACCTATATTAGGGGGTGAAGTATGTGACGTGTGTTAGCGTATTATTTCCTGGGACCGTTGTTCACTGATTGGGCTCCTGGTTATTATGTCCGTTGTGGTTGTATTGGTTCTCCTGTTTTTAGTTTCCCGGTGGATGGCGGGGTGGAGGGGGAGCCTGTCCACTTGTTCTTTGTAGTCTGTTAACTGCTTTCTGTTTTAGATCGGTTGCGTCTTGTCTAGTTAGTTTTTCTTTGAGTCTGTTGCCGACTTCTTCGTGCAGTAGTGAACGGGCTTCTGTCCCTGTGTAGTTTTCACTTCCTGCGGGGGTGAATGGCTTCCCACACTGTTTTTACAAACCTGCCGAACAGAAAGTTATGATTTCCGGAATTTTGTTACAGTCTGTGGTTAAATTATGTACCATGTGCCGTAATTACGCCGAATTTTGAACACATGGGGTATTTATGGATCTCCTGTGTTTTTACAGAATAAACAGCGATTGTTTCCTGAACTGTTTCGTCTTTATAATAAAGACTCAGTGCTTAGTGTGAGGTGGGAACTGAATTGTTAAATATTGAGTAGAAGAATACACTTCAAAGCGTTTATGGTTAAATTTCATTCGGTTATTTATTGTAATGTGCCGTCGTTACACAACATATAATGTGCCGTCGCTACACAACATATAATGTGCCGTCGCTACACAACATATAATGTGCCGTCGCTACACAACATATAATGTGCCGTCGTTACACAACATATAACACAGTTGTAATTTTACAATTGGTTAAGCTCGGAAAGTGAACTTAAAATCACATATAATTTTAGAAGCAATTTTAGATTCAGTAGTTTTTTAAACCTTTAATATAGACTCTAGAAGCTTAAAGTTTAATGTAAACAATGGGATCCCATTGGTAAAGCTAATGAATGTACCTTAATTAACAATATTTCTTTGTTGGCCTGATGATGGCCGGGTAACGGCCGAAACGTGTAAAAAAAAACCGAGCTTAACCAAATGTAAAATTACAACTGTTTTATATGCTGTGTAACGACGCCACATTACAATAAATTAGTTATACGTACACAACGGGATGGCATCATTCAAATTACTTCAGTTAATACGAAGAATCAATTGTGTTCAGAAAAAACACAACTGACATGAATATAGTAACTTATCTATATTTCTACGACATGTTTCAGCCTATTTTGATTAGTCATCAGCAGGTAGCAGTATTGTGTACATAACACAGAAAACTGAGGACGAGGAATAGTAATTAAGGGGAATAGTGACATACAAGGCCTGCCGTAGTATATGATAGGCGGCATGCGTCGATATCCTCAACTACACGCAGTACTGTACGTATAGAAACAGGTTTGCAGCACGTAATCAATAGGCTCACCGTCCAATCCATCAACAACACAGGAAACCTAAAAACTTAATATACCTATATGCAAATACTATAAGGCTAATAATAGAAGAAAGTGAATAATGTGAACTAAGACCAAACATTATCCAGTATAGCTCCAGTTGCGTCTATGGAAAATTTGTCAGAAACCCTAGTCACTACACACCGACCAATAAGCTTCCTCATCAGTCTACTGAATACTTCGAGCTGATTACAATATATGTGTGTGAGAAGGAATCGACGCACATATTTAGTATTTATCGGGCTTGCAGTATACATCAGAAGGAACCAACACACGTATTTTGTACTTAACTAGTTTTAACTATATAATAACCTCACTATTATTCCACTTTTTGGAATTTTAATTTTAATATGATCACTGTAGTTGACATTCGTAAAGGACAGGCATCGACCGAAAATAATTTTCTCATATATATACTATGTAACTGCATGATGATAGCCTTTCATATTGACCGAAACGTTTGAAAACGTGGGTAATTTACCACATTCTTGTCAGTTGCTTTTTTTCCTGAACATGCCAGCTATTTAAAGAATTGAATATTCTCACCTTGGTTTCACTATATATAATGGAAGTTATATGTTATATAAGAAAACACCACCAGTTTGTAGATCTAAATTCAAATATCCATGCTGATAATACACGAAGAAAGATGGGTGTCCACATCCAATCACACAATACTGATTTATATAGGAGAAGTGTAATAAATATGGGGACTAAATTATACGAGTATAACAAACTTCCTGGGTTCATAAAAGAAATAGATAGTTATAAGACTTTTAAGAAGGAATTGAAATCACTTCTTCTTCTGCTTTCCTTTTACTCAGTGGAAGAATTTGTAACTTTGTAACTATGTAACTTCATTAGCTCTGTATCTAATTTAAGCTTTATTACAATATATATAAGCAGTTATGAAATCATTTGTAGAATACTATGTTCGTTGCTATTGGGCTTATCTCACTTCCTGTATATTGCTAGAAATTGGCGAGTCCACAATCATATGTATGATATTTTGGACTACTAAACTAATCTAGTTAAATAACAGCGGGATGACGATACCACAATTAGTAAGATTATGAAACTCTTTGCATCTTAATCTTCCTAGCAGAGAACTTTTTTCTTTTCTGAGGGCAGCCCTACGCAGCACCTGTTTCTTAGTAAAACGTGGATCCATTTTTAAAATCGTACGGACGGACAGACGATAATCGTAGTAAGCCCACAGGAAAGCTCTTTAATGAAAAATCCCAATTGGCATGCATGTCTTTCCGTTGGCACGCGTGCTTGATGCTTTTATGTAATCCAGTGTTAGAGCCCATTGCACATACTTCCAGTCTTACGTGTCTTGCCTAGTTTCCAGGCCTACGGCGTGTTCGGATGTGTATGCAATTGTATAATCCGACGATGAAACTTAATTGTTTTAGCTTACTGATATCGCAGGGTCGCATGTAACGAAGCTACACGTGTGTGGCAGTTACATGCGTTTGCAAGGTGTATAGACGGTTTTCTGTAAGAAATTCCAAACTGGTGGCCACAGTGCGGGATGAACATGCAGATGGGCTGCGGTCCGTATCATGGGTTGTAATTCACGGAAACGATGAGGTGTATCCATGTGATTATGTTAGGAACACATGACGGGAAGCAGGAGCCCCGCTGAAAGAGTCAACACTATACTTAGAGGAAACGTGCGGGTAAGAACCTTACAATGTTAAGTTCCTGCACGTGGCCGGACAGCACTGATGATGATGATGATGATGTATCTGTAACTACTGTCTGTTTTGTGGTCGATAGCTTATGTCATCAGACCATGGGCAAGCTCCCCCCTGTATTCCTTTTGTGGTCTATGACGCAGTTGTACCATGTGGAACTGTATACGGTCGCCTGTCGTTCACGCAATGCGTTTTCGTGTATCAACGGTCAGGCTTTAGTTTTTCAAATAAAATGTTCTGATCAAATACGCGCAATCATTTTCAAGGAAAGAAACCCCCGCATATGGGGTTAACTGTATACCGTTTCACGGTACTAATTTTGTCGCGAAATATATGGATCTGACGGAAGTAGTGTAAAGTACAACCCGTTTGTATACATGATGCTAACAAAGACGTTGCTTTGTGTCCTATATTCTGCACCTAGGCCTAGTATGGATGTTAACTTCCCACATGACAGAAAGGAGCTCATCTTTTTACACGAGAAACATTACTATGTTTAGGAATATAGACGATTGTCTATGGAGTGAAGTTGGTTGCAACAAAACATTTGAGTACAAATCGTAATTATGGTCTGTGTTTATCTTTTAATGATTAACACATTTGTGTGTTGGTACTGCATTTAGCAAGAAGAAGAATCTTTTTACCAGCAAATTGGACGTAAATTTGAGAAAGAAACTAATGAAATGCTACGTTTGGAGCATAGCTCTGTATGGTGCTGAAACTTGGACGCTCCGGGCAACAGATCAGAAACGCCTGGAAAGTTTTGAAATGTGGTGCTGGAGAAGGATGCAGAAGATAAGTTGGACCGATCATGTGAGAAATGAAGAAGTATTACTTAGAGTCAATGAGCAGAGGAATATCCTACATGAAATACGAAAACGAAAGGCTAACTGGATTGGTTACATCTTACGTAGAAACTGCCTTCTAAATCAAGTTATTGAAGGAAAGATAAAGGGACAAATAGAAGTGACAAGAAGACGATGAAGAAGGCGTAAGAAGTTACTGGATGACCTTAATATCAGTAGAGGATACTGTGAATTGAAGGAGGAAGCTCTAGATCGCACTGTGTGGAGGAATCGTTTTGGAAGAGGCTTTGGACCTGTCGTTTGACAGATTACTGATGATGATGACTGTCATGATAGTGTCGTAGAAAAGTTTTATTTATGGCAAGGGCTGATTCTAATAACCAGAAAACGGTGAGTTTGGTATAGTAAATTTTGGGATGTTAACGAATGCCATGTCGCAAAATAGAAAGTGAACGTATTGAAATTCATTCGGACGAATTTCTGGCCTACATTTCAGCTTCCATTTCACTTGAGTCTTACTCTCCGTGTGGTCCGTCAAAGTACATAGTAATTGTAGTAGCTGGCAGATACTCATTTTGTGTAGTTACCTTTAAAACAGATTTAGCACGTCGTCTTGCTAGATTCGTCTTCAACGTGCGCCCAGACTGTTCGTGCTCATGCTCGTTCTCTTGCTGCTGTTTGTGAGTCTCCCAAACTTCGGACGGCTTCACGAGGTCACCTCAAGAACTACAATTCGCCCTGCCGTGGGCTTCTCTGGCTCGCCAGAGCGTCCAAGGGCAAGCTCGTCAAGACGCACTGCCTTTTAGACGGTGTTTCGCCTCGCCCTCTGAGCTATGCGGCCGGAAGTGTGCACGTCGTAGCTTTCATTTGTTTTTGCTTGGACAGGTTTGCGGTTTGTAATTACAATGGAGTGGACTGATAATGTGGTTTACGTGTCTGTGATAAGTACAAGAAACACCGAATGTTATGGCATATTGCCCCTAAGTATTACAAAGTGTAATAAAGCACTCAGAACCTTTTCCTGCCGGGGGGGGGGGGATTACTCTGAAGCTATACATAATTTGTTTGATTTTAAAAATTAAGTCATAAAAATCATGTCATTATAACTGTAACGTGACATTGTTGGCTACTTACTGTATTTGTATACATGCAAATAGAAGTACGTGTTCCATGACTTGCTCAACTAAGTGTAAATCACAAGGCCCAGTCTTCGTGATTTATTTAATTTCGCCTGTGACATCCTAAGTTTTGTATTTTGTTTTTAAAATTCTGATGTACTAGTCGTCAACGGATTTCAGTGGCTGATATCGGCTGAATGTTAAGCCACGTAAAATGTTTCATATCGAGCCTACAGATTATGTGTTTTTTTTTTTAAATTTCGATCTAGGTGGACTGCCGGGCTTCCCTCCCCCCTCCCTCTTGGGTGCGCCTCTGCACTGCAGTAAAGCGTTTTCCCAACAGACTTGCGAGGTAATTTGATGCATCACAGTTTATTCGCAGTGTGTGTCATTAGTATGTTTGATTGCCACGTGTCCTGCAGAATGAATAACAAGACATTCTCGGACGTGTACGGCTTCCATACAGGTCTGCAGGATGTGAGTTTTTTTAATGCCAACAGGCCTGCTGAGCGCGCCATTCTATACTCGCGTTTGTTTTTACCAGCAGCCTTGAATGTCCATAACAAGACATTTGTTGAAGGCTAAGTGCTAGCACCAAGATGCCACTTCCAGACCTGTAACTACTTGTTATTAAGAGTTCTGCAAACGGTGCCATTTATACATTTCTGTTTATTTTTGTCAACAGTCCTGCAAAGTATGCAACAAGACATTTGCGAACGTCTACCGCTTGCAGCGCCACATGATAAGCCACGACGAGAGCGCTGTGTTACGGAAGTTCAAGTGTCCGGAATGCGAGAAGGCATTCAAATTCAAGCATCACCTCAAAGTAGGTTCTTCCGTGTTTGTTCATGCGCTGTAGTTGCATCTGCCTGAGGGGAAATTGCAAGTCTCCCAGATTTAAAACTAATTTACAGTGTATATAATATAGCTGAAGTCATTATGATAGATAGCGGGCTGCATGTCGGGGTTCCATTCCTGGCGGGAAGAGTGTTTTTGCTATTATTAACCAGTGCACCCAGACCTACTCTGATGCTGTCCCAACATGCTGCTTGTAGGTACCGGGGGTTCTTTCCCGGAAGTTAAAGCAGATGGATTGTGAAGCTGACCTCCATGTAGCTCCATGCTGTAGATCAGTGGTATTGAAACTTCCTGTCCATAACGCGAATTGGCCAAGCACATTTACCTTGCGACCTAAATAGTGCCAGTACTCATCAGCATCCCAATAAATATCCACAGTACCTCCCTTTTTATATTTTTGAACGGGTTGATGGTATATGCCTGACATGATGTCTCATTGTGTGTCAGTGACATCAATACAGAAAGGAATATAGGTTGTGATCAGACTAATATTCATTTCTTTATTCATATCATTGACATCCAACAGGATGTCACATATAACAAAGATCTGCATATTTATTGCACATTTAGAAACAGATTGTATTGGCATGGTTTATTCTTTTTTACTTGTGCATTTGCCATGCTTTAAGCCATCTAATTCTGTGAATTATTTTGGTAGGTCACAGACCATCAGGAAGTTCTCTTGACCCAAGTTTAGGTTTGGGAATTCCTATTCTAGACAGTTGAACTTTAAGCCTTCATGTCATCATGCTAAGGCACAGGGCCAGTGTTCCTTTTATATTAATGATAGGCCTATATACATTGCACAATAAATGCCTGTTTTACTGTCAATTCACTGTTTTCAAGCGTAGCATATTGCAGTGGAGTGATTCCACAGCTGGTTGTACACCACTTTCAAGAAGTGTGATGGTTCCCTGCCTGTACTATTGGCTGCCACGACCACAGATCTGAAACAATTGTGTGAAATTCAATGCTATGTTATTTATTTAGATGGCTTCCCAAGTGCAGAGTGGTGACTGCAGTAACATTATCCCCATTCCTAAAATATTCCAGTGATCTGCGATTTGAATACGAGCAATATTCAGCTTGAAACTTTGATGATTCAAATAATACATGCTGCAACCAGAATTTACGTAATCACTTCATGCATTGTATGTTATTCTTATGAAAGAGTTTAAGATTAGTTTCATTTCCCTCCAATCCTAGCTGAACTTGCAGGGATATACTTGTACTGTGAAGAAGACATCAATTAACTGTGTATCCTTGAAATTATTCACATTTGTGACTAACACCATCCTCTTGAAAATGGCGTAGAACCATTTGTGTTTGTTTGAAATGTGTTCCCTGCTTCCCTGTGTTGCATTAAGTGCGAGATGACAAAAGGTCAGTGAAATGGAGAAGTGTACTCTACTTGTCTATATGAATGTATTCATGTGTTTAGTTAGAATTTTGTTTTCTCTTGTTTGCTTTGGATGTACTTGATTATAATGCTTAATGTTCCCACACTTTAGCGAAATTACAGACATGTCTGTTACAACACCTTCCTCTGCCCTCATGCCATTTTCCTTCATAACTCAATTAATCCTTTGCTTAGTACACCAAGACATATGTGCCAGTATCTGAAATGTGAGATCTAAAGTTCTGACAGCAGTGACCAGTAAGTGGGAGCTTGCTTCCATGCTGCTCTGCTCTGCCCTGCATGACTTAATCTTGTACCCTGAAGATGGACGCAGTATGTTCTTTTGCAACCTGGTAAATTTCCATAACATTGCATAGCACAGTAATCTTCAAACAAACATACAAACATGTCCTTGTCTATACATTGTAATGTATCTTTCTTATGGAGTATTAATTTGAAAACACATCTTAGTGAAGCTTTCGCAGATACGAGCAATTGATTAGTACATTCAGTTCAGTCCCACCTCTACAGATTGCTTCTCTATTTGATTTTTCAGTGGTAATTACTTTATATTACAGTATTCATTTTTGGGCATTCTGTGTGTATGTAAACGCACAAAGCAGACATGTTTGTGGGTTGTTTATTTGACTTTTCCTTATTATAAAGTCTTATAACCCTAAACCCAAAATTCAGTATTTTGTGATGTGTTTGAAAGATACATGTCCATGCATGCAGAAGAGCTCCAACTATGAATCATGGGGAGAATTTATGAATGAGCCCAGTTGCTGGTGCCTTGTGCTTTTGTAGCTGACATTGTATTTGTAGATAATATATGTTTGTTCTTTTAAAGGATGTGCAGCAAGGTATTAAAGATTGTTTATTTTCTGTAAGGTAAACATAGGCCATGTGTGATGGAAATAAACCGTTTGTTCTAATGCTAGCCACCCAATGAATTCAGCTGCAGAGGCTTGACCTTGTATTCTGTTCCCAGGAATGGGATGCTTCTTGCATCTTGAAAATTGAGGTCATGTATGCAGAATTGTGAGGCCTTTTTTTGTTGAACATGAGAGTATAAGCATTTGAATTAAAATCTTTCCCCATTTTCCCCATTACTGGTACCATTCACTTTGAATGCAGTATTTATTCTAAGTATTTTTTCTTATACTACAAGAAATATATTATTTGCATTATTGTTTATAAATGTGAGCTTTACTCCACTGTGTACCACAACTAGGCTCACAAATTATTACCATGCAAGTCTCCTGTGGCCACAGATGTGAGTTATGTTAAGCACATGAAAAGTCTCCTTGTGTAAAAGCATGCTGGGCTTGTAATTGTTTGTCATTAGGAATGCATCTAAAGTGTGGAATCCTTGGATTTTTGGAGACACAGTTCTGCTAGTCACCATTACCTTCATAACGTTGATTGTGAAAGCAGTTCTTTTATTCGTTTAGTCAAAAAACTGGGGTAGAAATTTCAACTAACATGACCTATGGAACAGGAAACTGTCTCAAACTATGAATTGTAATTTTGGGCCTCAGAGACATTCAGAACCAACGATTTCACACTTCAGTATGTCAGGGAGACTATGAATGCATGTCAGCTATATAAAATAAATGTGACAGGACTCAGAGGAAGCTGATAATGTCATGCATTGTCAAAAAGGTAGTTGAATCAACAGTTTATCCTCTAGGCATGGTAAATTTTAGCCCATTATTTTATTACTTTTACATATGTTTTTATTATCGTTTTCACAGTTCATGCTTACATGTTGCTGAAAATGGGAATACATTTATTATAAGAGCTGTTGATAACTGGAATCATTGTTTGGACTTTTGCCATTATCCGTGTTTGAAAGGGAAGTAAGAACGCTATATTTTGGTAACATGACCAGTCCCCATCCTTTAGTAAAGAAATAGTGTAACACGTACTTTGTTGGGCCCTTTAGGCAAAGCTATTCTAAACCTGTGGGCAACACACATCACTTTAGGTATGAAATAAAGTGAAATACCAACTTGATGCAACTAGGTAATTGTATTGATGTATTCTTAGCTCAACATGTTTCGGGTACATACGCCCATCATCAGGAGCATTAGGTGTTGAGTTGCAGCATATGGTTTTCTGCACCGAGTTTTT
>Ga0123352_10014424_pt1 | contig 12583 bp, 10 predicted proteins | sample TergutLab28metaG_FD_89700 | JGI IMG/M metagenome (GOLD analysis project Ga0123352, IMG submission 89700) | Labiotermes labralis P1 segment gut microbial communities from Petit-Saut dam, French Guiana - Lab288 P1 | ecosystem: Host-associated > Arthropoda: Insects > Digestive system > Gut ... | reverse complement strand
TTGGTTGGTTGGTTGGTTGGTTGGTTGGTTGGTTGGTTGTTTGGTTGGTTAATTTGTCGTTTGGTTGGTTAGTTGGTTGGTTGGTTTTTGGTCGGTTGGTTTGTTCTTTGATTGGTTGGTTGGTTGGTTGGTTCTTTGGTTGGTTAGTTGGTTGGTTCTTTGGTTAGTTGGTTGGTTAGTCAGTCGGTCATGTAAAGAAAATGACGTCTTATAACGCACTGCAATTTAAAAAATTGTTCAAGCCTGACCTGAACTTCGCGCGAAGTACATTGAATTTATATGAACCTAATTGACAAAATGCGTAAATTTAAAACGTCAAAGAAAGTGTTGCATATAATTACCACTGGGCTTTAAGTGGCTAATGCAACTGCAGGAAGTTGTTCAATTTATGGCATTGTATACCTTATTGTGGTCCGGGAATAATATTAATGCCTAACTACGTATATAATTTTGCTTTTATGTGACGACCGTTCTCCATGGGTGAGCGAAGATGGTATTAGTGCAATGTTACGTGATTATCGCTCAAACACTTTGAATGGGTTTTACAGTTCAACCACTTAAGATATCCTCGCTAAGATAACAGTCTTAGGCGAGCAAAAACCGTCATCGTAGTGAAAAGACAGATCTAAACATGGCCGTTCTAATTGGGCCATATTTCATAATAGTTTAATGGACATTTTCATATAAAAACTACACAAAATCTTGTCGAAACTGTATCGTTGCCTAGATGAAAGGTGAAGGTTGAATTTAGGACACAAAATCGTCGTCGTGTTTGAATGTGAAACTTGGTCCATTCAATTTGAACGAAGACCTAAATTTGAGCATATCTAGAACAAAGTCCCGAGAAAAAAATTATTTAATTTAAATGAAGTGAAAGTGACTGGGGGATCTAGAATGCGTCATATTGAGTAGCTTTTAAGCTGTGTCGGGGGTAGCGGTGGTATAGCGGCTAGGCTACAGGCTGTGCGTCCGAGGATTTGCTTTTAGATATCCGACAGTGACAAGAGATTTATCTCCTAAGCGTCCACACGAGCTCTGGGGCTCAACCATCCACATAATCAGTGGATATGGGGCTGTTTTCCCTGGAAGTAAGATGGCCAGGCCAGGGCGCGAGGCTCACTATTGACGGTCCAAAAATGTGCGTGGAGATGTTGACACTTTTCATATTTTGGTCGTGCGTCGGAACTTCGGGAAATATCCTCGCCCTCAACTTCCTTATGTTTATGTCTTCGATCAAAATCCCTTGAATTGATCCCTTATTAATTTTTACCATTTCAGCCACCATTCCCATCCTTAATCTCTTTAGTTTCTAACTTTTTCTGTATTTTCTTTGACATATATGGTGATTGTCGATCGGGTTTTGAATCGTCCTGCGCATGTGTTCAACCGCCAAAAGTATTTTATCACATTCAAATACGGGGTCACGTGACACTGTTTCATTAACATAAATATCTGTCAACATTCGACGTGTTTCGGTTGCGATTTCGAGAATTATTCTAGAAATTCGATGTTAAGCGCTCCCCTCATTTTGTTACTCGTTGTCCGTCGAGGTCTGTAAAAGGCATCTTGCACAGCTGGGCGTAACCCACACCCTGTTAACCCGATTTACACGAGCAATCGCTTCTTAGAGTGAATAAAGACCAAAATGAATAATTTGTTCGGTATACGAGATTTGAACTTCTCATAGCGGTGGTTGTGCTGCTGTGTGTCTGGGTGAGTTCTCCTCCAGAGACACGGCAACACTGAATTAAGTAGGCATTATTTAAATCCACTTTATTTCGCGGTCTCTGCACGACGCGAATGAAGTGAACTTATATTGGGGTGGCCGTATTGCCCTTACAATTTTCCTATCAGTGACTACACTGAACAGATTTGTATTAAATTTAGTATATGAACAGTAATTGTAAAGTTGTCAGCTAGTTTTATGGGTCAAATATATCCGCTACTTCATGTGAAGATCAAATGTAATGTTATAAGTATTTTTAGAATTGGTTCGTCGTTAAATATTTGGTACCTTACTGAACGTAAGTTTTAGTTTCACGTCTACAGTTTTTATCTGAGTCGTGTATACGTCTGACGAATAACAAGTACGTGTAATTATGACTGTGCAGTGTAATTAGCTTTGCAAAGAGAGATTTGTATCTAGCATAAATGAATAAATATCAAGGTTATCGAGGTATGGGAGTTGCAAAAAAAAGGCGAATTTGGGAAAAACTTGTGCTTTATCTGTGAAATGTAAGGCCAACACATTTCCACCGTTTGCATTTGCAATTTCTAAACTCAGTTATCTTTCTTTCTTATATGTGTACTTCACCATACAGGTACGTGACTTTCTAAGTATTTCGAACTCTTAACTTCCTGCATATACTGTGTTTGCCTCGCACTGCGTGGCCACTGGAATCTGATGCAAGAAATCAGTGAAATCCTAGTAGTAATATATACAAACTTAGAAATGTAGAACGTTTACCGCTGTGCACGTAAATGTTCTGCAGTCAGAACAAGCATTAGTTACCAATTCACTAGTTGACACGCAGCAATACACATCAACTGTTGGTATACACGTCGGTCCCTTAGATGTAGCTACGCTTCGGCTGTTAAATGGTCGTTGCCTTACGTAGTGGGAGCAAGGAAACAAATTGCCACAAGTTTATGCAGTCACATATATTGGCGTGCACAAGTAGTGGTTTTGGGAGATGTTAAAGCAAGAATGTACGAACAGCAGGATTTTTCAGTCTACTTTATGGAAGGAACAACATCAGTGATCAAAACCAATTGCACATGCAATCTGTACATTTTTCAACCTGACGTCTCGTTCAAACACAGTTTCTCCACGCTTCCTGCAACCGCTTTGTGGTTTCCGACCGCAGAACACAGAGACCAGCAGGGCTGTTCTAACACTCATAACTCTCTGTCTGTCTGTCTGCCTGCCTGTCTGTCTGTCTATCTACCTGCCTGCCTACCTGTCTGTCTGTCTATCTATCTATCTATCTTTCTAATCTGTCTATCTATCTATCTCTTTAATCTATCTATCTAATCTGTCTATCTAATCTATCTATCTAATCTATCTATCTATCTATCTAATCTATCTATCTATCTAATCTATCTATCTGTCTGACTGTCTGTATCTGTATATCCACACTCTCGTTTGTTCTCTTTCTTTCATTTTCTCTCTCACATTTTCATTCACACTGCTTCTGCGAGGTTCAGTTATGTCATTTTATTTCTGTTTTTATGAGTAATCCTTTTTTTTCTAAGATCTTATAAAAGTTCGATTGATTTTCGTCAGATGTCTTTTCATGTGATATTTGTTTTATAGATCAACCCACGTTTTTATTCCCTCCTGTCCTTTTATCGCTAAAGGTGTGCATTAAGAGAGCTGCTGTAAGTAAAACAAGAGTGACACAGACTATTGCGTTTCAACAGATTTACTGTGTCGAGTTTCTGTGGAGTTTATTTTTGCTTCATTAAAGTTTAAGAGCCGTTTGGTTATATGGTAGCCGTATACTGTCCGAGGTCGTCAGGCTTTATATGCACTTTGCAGGACAGCGCAACTTAAATTTCATCCTCGACGCTGGCGAAATGCTGCAAGTGTTCTTGCGAACTTGGGTTCAAAACATGCTACGGCGCTGTCCCCTTGTCGTGTACCTACAACAGTGCTGTTTGCAGTCAGACTGGTCGGCTTTGTTTAATGTCCGGCATGATGAGTGAACTGAATTAACAAGATCTAATTTTAGATTCGAATTATAAATCTGCTTTCAGTTATCTCTCTAAAACCTACTGTTTGGTACATATGCCACCAGGTTTAAGAGTCATGCTGTGCTTTTTGTTCACACGCTGTGTTTGTGTGTTTCGTACGGCTGTCACAGCAAAGAGCCATTATATCATCACTCAAGTTTCACCGATTGGTATTTCCAATTGAAGCACACTGTGTTCTCTCTTAGGCACGAATTGGATCTTTGTATACCGTGCAGACTTATTTTAATCTTTTTCGCATTTGTTTTACTAAAACCGTCCTTTTTCGGGCTCTGAACCTGTGATCTCTTGCCTCTTAGATTTTCGAACCTACATGGATGTTAAACAAACACGAATAATGGACGGATACCACAGCAGGTCTGGTCGTTTTGGAGAAAAGAAGATTTTTTTTTCTTGGCCCAAACCATAGCCTAATCACCGTACTGAATTGAAACTAAATAGAATGTCATAAACACTGTAATATATAATGGCGGACCGCGGTAGCACAGTGGTTAATGCGCTGTGCTACAAATTAGAAGGCCGCTGGTTCGATCCCAGCCGGTGTCATTGTAATTTTTCATTGACATAAAATCCTTCCGATCGCACTATGGCCCTGGGGTAGACTCAGCCTCTAACAGAAATGAGTACTAGGAGCACTTCCTGGGCGTAAAAGTGGCCGGTGGATAAGGCTGACAACCTTAGCACCGTCCTGTGCCGTTGTCATGAAATCTGGGAACCTTAATTTCCTGGAACCCTCTGGTCCATTCCAGTCCTGTAACGGGACTGCTTTACCTTTAACCTTCTTTGGGATGTTAGGCGGCGTATGTTGGCAGTTTCTTACCGACGTTTCGGGACAGCCATCGGTATCATCTCAAGCCCTCCAAGAAGACTGCTTGAACTTCAACTACACCATGGAGGGAGGAAGCCTGAAATCTTACACAAATTATGTCTGCATTATACCTAGCGTCTAGAAAACTTCGATTTTTTTCTCATTCTTTTGCAACTGCAGAAGTTATATTTCAATCTATTAAAGTGACAATCACTCGGGGGAACAAGAAAGTCACGATAAGGTTGTCTGGAGAGCCTGCAGGGTTACCAAGGTTACATCTGGATACTATGCGGACACAAGCCGGGGTACTGTCGCTGCTGCACTTGCTTGCTTGGCATCGTTTGATAGGAAGGTGATAAATGGGAGGGACATTTTGACACATGTAGTGCAATTAGTGCAATTACAGATATAAATATGGAACTACACAGGACTGTAATTTTTCCTTTTTTATATATGGGTGTGATACTTGGTTTCTCACATTAAGAGCAGTAAATGGGGCTGAAATTGTTCGAGAATAGAGTCTGGAGGAATATATTTGGGTCTGAGAGACAGGACGTAATAGAACGATGAGGAAATTACTTAACACGATGTTTTAGGATTTGTGTTTCTCGCCATATATTAATGGATGATCAAGTGCAACACGAGACGGGCGGTTTGTGCGTCATGTACACGCTTTTGGAGGGGAAACCTGAGACCACGTTGAACATTTGGGATTGTATGGAAGGATATTATTAAAATGGATTTTATGGGAGGACGGGATCTGGATTCATGATCTCAGGACAGGGACATTTAAAGTGGAGTGCTGCTGTGAACGCAGTGAAAGAAGAGTGTGAGTTCCCTGAGATGAGGGGAATTGTTTGAGTAGCTGAGAACTTCTTCGTTTATGAAGGACTGCTCCGTGAAATTACTGGTTAGTGTATATTAATAACTGTCCAACGAGATGCAACACAAAGCAGTCTATTTATTATTCTACAAGTTCGCTCAACATGTTTCGGGTGTCAAACACACCCATTATCAGGAGTATACAAAACTGTAACTACAGCCTCCGGTACTGGTCATATTTTTTGTGCAGCTATCTCCCTTCAACATGGCCAAGCTAGCCTGGGTGATCTACAAGGTTTTGTTTTAAATTTCCGATTTATTTTTGTTTTCTTTCCTTCAGTTTCTTATAGTCTTCTTGGATTTTATAAGACATAAGCCTCCCTCTTCCCTAACATATTCTGTCCAGTTCTGAATTAATGGAAGGAAAATGCCGGTCTGCTATGACAGGTTGTGTTGAACTGCAGTCCCACGGTGTACCAATGAATTATGACGTGCATGCCTCCCCTACAACAGTAAGTCCCACAACATCATAAAGATTCCTAACGACGCCCCTCAATCCTACCTCTCCCTTGTAGGCCTTATTTTTTAAAAACTTAATTAACCGGCACCGATTAAGCTACTGCTACTTTCGGAAGTCCCTGACCGACACCTTAATTGTTATTTTTTATTATATATATAAATATACACACCTGTTCATCTTCCTTTCCCTTACCACTGCATGCTTGTTCACCAGCTTCTTAGACTGAAGACGAAGTTATAAGACATCGCCTACAGGAAGTCGTGTCATGCTAGGACTAGTTGAAACATAATCGAATAGGCAGTGTATTTGTAAAAGTTAAATATGTCCCTAAGTTTAATAAATCACCACCACTTGAAGGCACATGGAGGAGTGGCGGTATATATCAGTGCATTCCTAACTTTGACGCTAGATGTATATGACTGCTGAGCTTCACGGCCCAAGGGTAAATCACCGGCGTCTGTCGAACAAGAGGCTGGGTGTAACTAGGAGCTGGCCCAGACACTTTAGAGAAGAGAAACGTCTTGCCTTTGCCGGGAATCAGACCACGAATTCTCTATATTCCAGTCCGTATTCCAGCTGCTATATCAGTTGAGCTATCTCGGTTGCGTCTCTCTTTCTGCCAATAATATTTATCCTTTATTGGCCAAATGGGCTGGCCATGTCCCATTAAATTTAATGTCTAATCACGGTTTGGGCAACCAATCATTTATTTGAGAGGTATTTCTCTTCTTTCCACGGCAATATGGACTCTGAAAACCACCCACTCTCCTTATCCAATGGATACTGGAAGTTTGTACAAGAGGGTAAAGGGGACGGCGCACGCACGCACCAAACTCACCAACCACCCATATACTTGTACTTGTAGTATAGAAGAAAAGCCTACTTGCATCTGCACCTTCATTCCGACATATGCCTTCATAGCATGGTGCACAGTTAAGTACAGGAAAAAAATACTTCCATTCAGTCTTTGTTAATATTTCTTTGTACATAAATCGCACTCCAACTAACTCTACGGAACAGTGGAGCAAACTCCTTCCTGAGAAAGTAATAGTTGCTTAGTTCGTCAAGAAATTTCATTTTATGCAACTCGATCCTTTATTACCATGTTCGCTAGACCTCGCCATAGTCTCTATCCTACTTCAACTGTCAACTTCAATTCTGCTGTCGCCTTTTGCACATTGTAAAGACCTTATTGTCAGAGGGTCTCTCTCTCTCTCTCTGTCTCTCTAGAAATATCCGGTTTGCGTTTTCTTCTTGTAACTGTATTCACATCTGCAGTTCCTCTATCATTCGGGTCTCTTTATTCGTTCTTAATTAATTATTGTATCTGTACTCGTTGCTCTGTCTCCAGATACATATCTGTGACATCTGTCTTAACGTTCGTATGTATGTTGTTTCGTTGATTTTCAATCTCATACAATTACATTCACTGCACCTTGTGTTCTCATTATGTAGTCTAGTGTTCTTCCACATTGTTCATTAAGTCAATCGTTGATACGTGTTTGTGATTAAGCATATGCTGTTATTTTTGCAGTTCCTGTAAGTCGCAGTAACAGATGAGCAGAATACTGCATAATTGCCGCTATTTCATGCTTTGTGTGAAAATGAAATGACATCATTTTTGCAAGCTGATAAACACGTACATTACGTGAAGTGACGATTATTATTATTATCATCATTGTCACTTTCAGTGTTGCCGTTATTCCTGTTCTGACGGCGGCGCCGGATAGCTTAATCAGTATAGTGTCAGACTGCGAGCTGGGCGATCGGAGTTTGGATTCCGGGCAGGGCACGGGTTTTTTTCTCTTCTCCTAAACTTCCTAGCCGATTGTGGAGCCAACCCAGCCTCTTATTCAATGATGCCGGAAACTGTTTGGCCGGAGGCAAAGGGGCTGGGGGGTGAAGTTGACCATTCACCTCCATCTAGTGGCGACAATAAGAATGAGTGGAGCTGTATCTGCTCCCCAATACGCCATCATGGCGTGAGCGCCGACAAATTTACCGTTATTATTATTATTATTGTGATTACATGGGGACAGATTTATTAAATTTCTGTAACTTAATATGGTGCCGGTCTGAGTGGCCGCGCGGTCTAAGGCGTAGGTCTGCGGCTCCTCGCTTGCTGAGATTATGGGTTCGAATCCCACCGGTAGCGTGGATGCTTTTCTGTTGTGATTGCGCTGTTAGGTAGAAGTCTTTGCGAAGAACTGACCACTCGTCCAGAGGAGTCCTACCGACTGTGGTGCGTCGTTGTGTGTGATGTAGAAACCTCAAGAACGAGGAGGCCATGGCCCGCGTTGGGCCGCAGCGCCACAGGAAAAAAAAAAAACTTAAGATGTTGAAAGTAGGTATAATGCAAAATACGTATACAAAACTTGTTTCTACTTAAAAATAAAGTAGGAGTTTTGGTCCCCACAGAATTTAATATCAGTATAATTACTTTCCTCCCGGAAGTGACGCCGTCGAGTTGGGTAGATGCGTGCCAACGTTTCGTAAGAACATGCTGCTTCCCTTTTCAGCGTGTATGATGACACGTACCAAACTACAAGGTACAACATCACAGAAGACGTAATTTTAACGGTACATGTTTGGTTGAATTATGCACGTGCATTTTGTTGCATGAACGTGAAGCCTAGAGGACGGGCCAGTCTGGTCACCTATACTGCCGCATCTTATATACGTGGAACTACTGACAGTTTTCCATACATTTGGTGATGTGAGACTGTACAGAATTTGTCGGAAATTCTTTAGTTTTTTTCACAATACGTCACTTGTAACCTCACTTTACATGGATCGCAACTCGAACTGCCGTGACCTTCGATTTAGCTTGTAGGTCCCAACCTGGCATAATATGCAGGCATAATTACCCTCTATAACTTCTTTAATCATATTTCGATGGTCAGTGTCTTAACATAATGTAAGGACACACAAGTTGTGACAGTACGAACCTGTTATTTGCATTCACAATGGCTGCGCGTCCGACGGTGCAGACCTTTTGTTTTTTTCGCCCTATCAGACGCTGGGAACCCCACTTGGAGCTTGAAAGTATGTCTGAGTTTCTTCTGCGTCTGAGTTGCCATGTGTGAAGTAGAGGCGCTGAGACTGGCCAGTGCCCTGCCCTCGGAGACCTCCAGTTCGGTATTTCAGGCTGCCGCCTCGGTGTAGTTAATTAAGCCTTACGCTCTTCTGGGATGTTACACGGTATTTCTTGCTCAAATGAGCCTTGAACACTCGGCGACATTATTGTAAGTAGGAATAAGGGAAATACTTGTCATAATTTATTTTATTAAGTACCAACAGAGTGCACTATGAAAATATTTCCTAATTAAAAATCTACATGTTTCGGTGGACCACCAGTATCAAGGATAATGGAGGAATTTTTTTACACTGAACTGTGTCGCCTATAATCTCTCTATTATATTTTCACATAATCGCTGATGGTGGCGGCCAGCCAAAAGCTGTAGTATCTTTAATTATAAACAATTATAATTGTCTACGCCGTTGGTATTTATTTCAATATTATACTTCAGTGTACGGCCACACTTCGTTGCAAAATTAGACGCATTTTGTTTCAAATGCAACGAAAAATATATGATTTATTTTGTCCTGGTTTATGTAACAACTCATTTTAACTTTCATTATTCCGTATAGCGTTGAATGATGGAGTGATATGTGTGTAGTGAATGTGGAAGGTTGTGGAAGGAACCGGTTGTAACGTACTTCGAAGAATTACCCTTGGACTTGGATATGAGTAAGGCCACTTACTCGGATACCCAGATTTCGGGCTGGTGTTCGAAACGGGGACCTTCCGCATATGAAGTAGTAATGCCAACAGTTATCCCCTAATATCTGGACTACAATAAATAACGTCGTATTGTAGCAAGGGTGTAATTTTGCGGGATGTTACCCGTATCTTCAGATAGGTTGTGAATTTATAGAACCAGTCATTTGAATCGATCCAGTGGGCTCCTTATTTAGGGTTTATTTACATCTGAATGAGAAAGAGACAGCGTACACTAACGCCTAGATTCCAGCTCTTCACTTTACCGTGTTTGCAGGTCGTCTTACAGCAATCGGCTAACCGCTGTGGGCAGTTAGTTCCATCAGAAGAAAGAACGGGAAACAATCATTTCGTCCCGATTTCCACCTGTTGTAATTCAACCAGGTTGTAATTTTACCTCAAAAGCTTTTCCTTGTGTTTCAGCTGTCAGTTAATTTTAAAACAAATCGCAATTTTTATTTCCATCCTTACTAATTTTGTTTTGTATGCCACTGCTCAACAAAAGTAATTCGAAATCTGTCGTCCAGCTAATTTAATGAGGCACTGATAACTTTGCCCTGTTACTTCAATCAAATGCCACAAATACGTATGGGGGGGGGGGCGAAGATTAACATTAATTCTTAATGTCGGAGCTTGAATGAGGTGAGTGCTCTTCATTCTGCGGCCAACATTATCGCCAGCCCCGACTGTATGAGTGCTTTTGTGACATCTGGAATTTCTGTAGATGTCGTGAAGCAAAACATTTCGAACGTTCCTTCCAGAAATCTCAAAATAAGAAAATTGTGTTGGTCTACATTTCACAGTGTTGTCTGTACCGTTCATGCCTCTCAAGTTACTATGTGCAAGTTGGTCCAACACTGTGCACACACATACACAGTCAAGCTAAATTCCGACATGTTTCGTTGGAGGCCACCAACCATCATCAGGGAAGATAATGCCTCAGACAATACGTGGGAGGTGTGACATAATCGGCTTTATGTTGAAGGAGATGCGAAATACAGCGGTGTGTGCGTGACAAGATAGACAACCTTCTAATAGCGGTGCTTCTTGGTTTGCGGTGTTGTCACTGATGATGGTGGTGGCCGCCACTGAAACGTAAGAAGTTAGCTTGACTGTGTAAGTAAGTGCACAGTGTTGGGCCAACTTGCAGACAGTAAGTGCACAGTGTTGGGCCAACTTGCAGACAGTAGGTGCACAGTGTTGGGCCAACTTGCAGACAGTAGGTGCACAGTGTTGGGCCAACTTGCAGACAGTAAGTGTACAGTGTTGGGCCAACTTGCAGACAGTAGGTGCACAGTGTTGGGCCAACTTGCAGACAGTAAGTACATAATGTTGGGCCAACTTGCAGACAGTAAGTGTACAGTGTTGGTCCAACTTGCAGACAGTAGGTGCACAGTGTTGGGCCAACTTGCAGACAGTAAGTACACAGTGTTGGGCCAACTTGCAGACAGTAAATTGGTCTTCACATTAACTACTCATTATTCCTGTCACATTTAATTAAAATCGAATTTTCTCGACATATTTTCGAAAAATATTCGTACGTCAAATTTCATTAAAATCCGTCCAGTTGACAGCCGGATTGTTGCATGCGGATGGACAGACGGACAGACAGACAGGCAGGCAGGTATGACGAAGCTGCTAGTCGCTTTTCGCAGTTTTGCGAACGCGTCTGATAGGGCGGTGTGCAAATAACAAAATCGAGGTGATGCTTGTAATTTCAGAGAAGTGCTTCAGTTTGTAGGCCTAAAAATGAAACAGACTTGTAGGCTGTTTGACCATTCTAGCTCTACCTGTGACAGGATCGGTACCAGGTGTGAACAAGGATCAGATAGGAGAACAAAGAGCTACAAGAAGGCACCAATTATATCAGGGCAGCACTTTCTTCTGCTCTTATCTGACCTTCCATCCGCTTTACGGGGAGGTTCCAAGGAGTGGAATGCTTCGCCGTCCGTCCGTCCGTCCGTTCGTCTGTGTGACTCTGGTTGCACTTTCGTCATGCCTGTCATCTCATCGTCTTCATAATCATATTGTCATCGCTGTCGTTATCTTCGTGATAACAGATGATTCAGATTCAAATCACGTGTCTCAGTCCCGGCCCAGACACATTCACGTCTAGCACAGTTTTATATCTGTTATACTCAGTCCGTAAAAATAATTAATTTTGTATTGTCTAAACTCGACCTGCCTGCTTACTCCTACGTAGTTTTCAGTCATGGTTAAAAAATACATTGTTTTCAATGTCATGTGCCTATCACACATGCAATTGATGATGTGTCAAAATAACCCCAAACAAACAGCATCGTACAGGACATCGAATTGTAGTGGGTAGCATTGTTACGTTACATTTTGGAGTTCTCGGTCTCGATTTACATATCCAGCACATCTACCGAGTATTTATTCTGAAGTTTTTGTGGAAATTGCCAGCTCATGTGGGTGGATGCTGAGCCAGTACTTCCCAATTCTTCACTCTCTTTCCCACACGCATTTTTTCCTCTCCCCATTCACACTACCACACTGCACTTCAACACCATATAGTGCAAAGCATTTGACACGTCGTCATTAGACGTGCAACAGGAAATATTAACACCATTATCGTGACGCTTGTATTGCCTTCTTTGTGCAGAGAGTATTGTGCCAAGGATATGTCTGCGTATTGAGTATGCGAAACTACAGAAAGTCTATCGCTGATATTTCGTATTCTTCACTAAAATTTATTTAACGAATTTCCATATATGGTGCCTTGAATATAGTCCATATTTTACAGTAATAAACCATCTAAAGTTCTTTGACTTTGCCAAAAAGATCTCCCCTACCAAAAAGAGTGACACACCACAAAATGTAGGTCTCCTTATTACAGACAGCCTGATAAAGTTCTTTGACTTTGCCAAAAAGATCTCCC
>Ga0123352_10014420_pt1 | contig 12586 bp, 6 predicted proteins | sample TergutLab28metaG_FD_89700 | JGI IMG/M metagenome (GOLD analysis project Ga0123352, IMG submission 89700) | Labiotermes labralis P1 segment gut microbial communities from Petit-Saut dam, French Guiana - Lab288 P1 | ecosystem: Host-associated > Arthropoda: Insects > Digestive system > Gut ... | reverse complement strand
TTTCTTTACAAATCTACGCTTCTTTTACACCAAGTCTCTCATACAGGGGAGAAACCCTTCAGATGCGACCAGTGTAGCATCACTTTCCGATACAAACATAGCCTTTGGGCACACAAGACGAGCATTCACCCCACTCCAAAGCTTGAGAAAGAACTGAGTAAATGTGAAGTGTGTGGTAAAGCTTTTGCATACAAGAGTTCTCTTGCGCACCACATGAAAACCCATACAGACACAAATGACAAGAAACTTAACCAGTGTGAAGTCTGTGGCAAGACATATGCTTATAAGAAATCTCTGATGCTGCACATGAATTCCTACACTGGGACAAATGGTTATATCTGTGATGTCTGTGGCAAGTCTTTGAGTTCCAAAGAACATCTCAAGTTCCACTGCAGAATTCATACTGGTGAGAAAACTAATGTATGTGACATCTGTGGCAAGGCTTTTATTAAGAGTTGCAACCTTAAACAGCATCGTCATGTTCACGTAAAGTTAAGAAGTCTGAAAACTCGGTAGAATGGTTTGCTGGGTTGAATATTCAGTATGATGTGTTGCTGGAAGAAACTGTGCTATGTAGTGTGAAATGGGGAATGCATCTGACAACCTTTCTCTATATTTTGTTTGGTGAAAACAGTTTAATTTCAGGCACCTTTGCGTCTGGTTCGACTGTCTTTTCATACTGTATCAGAGCATATGGGTGCTGTTGTTTGTTTATGTTTTATATCTGATTGCTTTCATTTATTTATGTTATACAGTGATGATTGATAGGGTGATTATTAGAATCATTAAGTATAAGGAATGTGCAAGGATGGTGTGATTTCCTGATTTGTGTTTATCCTCCCATTTATCTGGAGCAACCGCAAAAGTCTATAAAATTCCCAGAACAGTTAGTCTTGGGACCTGGATTTAATCCCAAGGCTTCCTGATTGCAAAAGTAGAAGTGCTACCTCCTTGACCAAACATTATGTATGTAATTGATTTAACTGCACAGTTCAGAGTCTGTGACTGAAAGATTTGAACTGGACAGAATGGCTTGTTATAATACAAAACCTTTACAGGATGTTTGTCCCATGCATGGTACAGACATTGTGCATCATCATATGTTGGGCTTACCGGATTGGTATCTTTAGGTAGGCATACTGCACTTGCACACTCTTTCCATTTTATTGTTTGTTAATAATAATGCCTGCCATTTTATAATCTAATCTCCAGGAAGAAACATTAAAGAAACTAAAAAAAAAGTGTAATAATAAATGGCTTGTCCAAATGAATAATGCAGTCATCACATTATACTCGGGATGAATGAGGGCTAAATATTTCAGCCTAAAATGATTAGGCAGCGTCAGGCCTCTAGGTTCCTGAACTGATGAATAAAAGCGTAACTAGCACTGATTATTTTAAGGTGGAATAACTTGTGTTATTAAATACAGATGAATATTACACTCATTTAACACAGCATTATATTCATGAAGAATAAAGTTTACATGTTTCGGCTACCTGGTTTGTCATTGTTCTGTTTTACAGTACTTGTAGTGTATATGTGTTAATGTGACAGTTCATGTGACTGTACATAACCATCATGTCTGTGCTTATCACCAACTTTGCTAAACCGAAACACTTCCTTCAGCAATCATGTTTAAAATTACAATCAGGTTATTACTGTTGGCTGACATGTTTTGAGTGATGGGACACTGTATTTGTATGTTGTTCCAAAACGTTGATGGGATGAGTAATTCATCAATTGATTGCTGCATGTGCATGGTTAGTTTTTTGATACAAATTTCGGAGTATCCTTAACTGAGTCAGTCCCTCCTCATCGAACATTATCATCTGGAATTAAGCGTGTGTGTTCCAATTTACTTGCAATATTCCTGCATGAATTATGAACAGTTATGTTTTTGTTGTATTGTTTGCAGACAACACAGTCAATGATCTTGACTTTGTTGCCCACTTTATTAGTGTGGATAGATCGTCTGCTTTAAGTCACTTATTGTGTATTGTTATGAAAGTGGCAAAGACCCTTCCTTGTTTTGAAATTATTGACAATTTGAGTTAGTTCTGTGACATAGAAGCACCAAAGTAAATGTTCTAATAACACAAACACTGAAGAAATTGTTCTGTTCTCTGACATTTATGTTTCTGTGTCTGGGAATATTTAACATTGTAGTTCTGAAGAAGGTGATAATTATGAAGAATGTGGCCATTTTTATGCCATTCAACGAATATTGTTAGGTTTACTGAATAGTGTGAATTAAGTGGTAGATTATGTAATATGGAACTTTGGCACGTAACAGCAAACAAATGTTATGGGATGTTGATATGGAAACTCGAGGGAATAGAAGCAACAGAATGTAAAACTCTTGTCATGGAATTAATCGGTTGATTGACACAGGTTGTAGATGGAGATGGGGTTTACTGACGGGCTTTCATGATCATAACAATAGTTATTTCAAATAAGTAATAGAGTAAATCTGATATGTGGTTGACCATGCATCGTAATTCAGTGTGGATAACAAACCAACTAGATGTCACTTTTGTGTAATGCTGTATTTTCTCCTTTATAAGTTGCTTAACATGTTTCGGGCAACTATGTGCCCATCATCAGGAGCTGACGACTGGTTAGTGTTTTCGCCACATCTTGGTATTGAGCTGTGGCTGCAGTAAGGTTGTCAAAACCGGTTGGTAGGTACTGTGTCCATTGAGGGATTCGTAGCACGAACCCCTCAGTAGACACACTACCTACCAACCGGTTTTGACAACCTTACTGCAGCCACAGCTCAATACCAACACGTGGCGAAAACACTAACCAGTCGTCAACTCCTGATGATGGGCACATAGTTGCCCGAAACATGTTAAGCAACTTATAAAGGAGAAAATAAAGCATTACACAAAAGTGACATCTAGTTGGTTTGTTATCCACACTGAAGTAATAGAGTATTTCTAGGTAAGTGCAATTTTTGTGAATACCTGAAGTAAGCCTTATTAACACGAATTTGGCTAACCATCTGAACTGTCTTAACTACTGGATAGGGTATAAACTGAGGCTGTAACCATCACCTCTTCTCCAATCCATAATCAAGGGCACTTAAAAGTAACAGTTCATGCAGCATTTCAGTGGTGCAGAAAGTGAAGATGAGAGAACATTACCAAGTACAGTATGGTGTATCACTATTATTTGGAACATGTGTAACATTACTAATGGTTATGGTTAGTTCCTGTTGAAAATTAGGATAAATGTTTATTTGCAAATTATCTTGCTTTTAGGTTTACAGAAGAGGCACTAATTGAAGGTGTCATTGAGACCCAGAAAAGAGACTGTAGCGTGAGACCATCACTGAAAGGAAAACTGGTACAGAGGGTGAAGCATCTGAATGTGTATGAACAAAGCTGGCAAGATATACCTGAGACTGAAATGGAATCACACAGTTTCTTCCATATTGATAATTTTTATCCTGACATAAATATGCATATTGAATCTGACTCATCAGCAATTGTGAAGGGATTCAGATGTCCTGATTGTAACATGACCTTTGAATTTGAATCAGTTGAACTACTTGCTTCCCACATGAGTACACACAGAGATTCATTTACTTATTCCTGTGATCTGTGTCCAGACAAATTTAGAACTGACAAGAGCTTGAGAAAGCACCAGAAAACTCATGGTAAAGACAAAAGTTTTGTTTGTAATCTGTGTGGTTATTCAGCGTCTCATGAAAAGTATCTGAAACAGCATCTCAGGAAACACACTCTAACATTCAGCTGTGAAAAATGTGGTCAGACCTTCCACTTAAAAAATCAGCTGGACAGACACATGGCCATTCATGTGGACAAAACATTCAAATGTGACATCTGTGGAGAGGAGTATTCTGATAGACGTTCTCTACTGCTACATAAGAGGCAGAGCCACCCACAGAAATGTGTCACATGTGGTAAATTGTTTCCAAATCGTTCAAAACTGCTTATGCACCAACCTGCCCATACAGTGGACAAGGCATTTACTTGTGATAAGTGTGGCTGTGCATTTCGGTACAAACAGGCTCTCTATACACACAAGAAGTATGCTCATCTAGACCCAGTACAAAAACTCATTAAGAAGGATGATTTTGACAATAACATAAATCAGTGTGAAATCTGTGGCAAGACTTTTCCCTACAAGAACTCACTGCGTGTACATGTGAATTCTCACACTCGAGCCAATACATATGCTTGTGATGTCTGTGGCAAATCATTCAGTAACAGAACCCATCTCATATTTCACTGTAAGATACATACTGGTGACAGGTCTTTCACCTGTGATGTGTGTGGGAAGGCTTTCAGGAAGGGCTGGGACCTTAAGCTACATCAGCGCACACACACAGGAGAACGGCCTTATAAATGTGAAGTGTGTGAGAAATCGTTCACTCAGCGCTCCACATTGACCATACACAAACGTCTGCACACAGGAGAGAGACCCTACAAATGTGATGTGTGCGATCATGACTTTGTATGCAAGGCCCTCCTTACACTCCACCAGAAAACCCACAAGAAGTGCACCACAGCTGACACAACTGAGAATATATAATGTTTTAGAGGTTTGCAATTGTCATGGTGGTGACCATGACAACTACTTTATCGTGGGATCAGGCACTGTGTGCATGGAGTCAGATCCCATAAGTAAGTGGTGTGTGAATAGGGAGTTACAAAAGCAGTGAGTAGGGCAGTATACAGAAGCATTCTTTTCCATTTTTTTGACATTCCATGTTTCTTTTTGTGATTTATTTCTGTGAAACAAGTTTAATGAGTGACGTGCTTTTAACAAAGCATTAAGCTGACTTGAGATAGACTTCTGCCTTAAAGCAATGGTGTTGTCCTCCATTCTTTGTCTCAGTAGTATAGTATGCTTTTGTATTGTTACAAGAGGTAGAAGTGTGTTTTGCCAGTACAGTCCTTTACCCTGTGTGGCTTGGAACACACATATTATGATTTTTTCACCTGTATCATGAGCTTAGATATTTTCTGTTGTTTATTTTGTGATATGAAACATATTATGTATCCTGTTTATAATTGAGTGCTGCAAACAGTTGAAATTGTTGAATTGTATTCAGTAAAGTAGTGATTGATGTATAATGTAGTATTATTTTTAATAAATGGCCCTCTTCAGGAAGTGCAGAAATGTGGTAATTTCTGACAAGAGTTGAAGATAATGCTTAGGAAGCTGTGTAAAAGTAATTTCTCAGCTTTTTGTTCTTTATACACGCAGTGCTGAGTAAATTCTTATCTCTTCTGTGATGTTTTGCAGCATTGATATTGGTAGTGATTTTCCAACATTTCAGGACAACCTACTAGTTCCATCTTCATAGGTCAAGCGGTTCTTGGACTGCTCGATCCTTGAGGATGGGAACTTTAGGTTGTCCCAAACTGTCAGTAACTAACTGCTGATCAATACTGCATAGCATCACAAATGAGCAAAGATCTTACTCACAGCAAAGTGTAAGCTTGAAATCACACATGGTTCTGTACCTGGAATTGGAGATGAATGTAACTTGTTAAAGTGTTAAACATATCACAGGAATATGGTTTCACAGCTGTTTTGTGCTAAACTCAGTGACATTGAACAGACCATCTAAACATACTTCCCCGCTGTATCTACAATCACATTACATGTGGGTTCCCTTATGGTGGGGATGGAATTCAGAAGGAAGATATATGCCTTGTGAAGGGGGGACTCTCTCTGTCACTGTGTTAACATATTTTTTTAACAAGTACAATGCAGGTAATGAATGACAAATTAGAGTTATCCAAACATTTTTATGGATGCTGATGTATTTTGCAGTTTAAACTTTTAGTATTTTTTTCCTGTCTGAACTGGCATTTCATTTTGTGTATATACTAAGAGGGTAATCCAGGGGATTAAGTGTGTGAGGAATCTATGAGAAATCTGAGTTTGTATCTCAAGATTTTGTTACAGCATCTTCTTTGTCTGCAGATGAAACCTTTTCATCTGAGATAGTATTAATAGTCCTATCTATAATGTCTGAAATAATGCTTCCCCCCCCCCATAATACAGTTCTTCAGTTGTCCTCACATAGTGACGGTTTCCTCGTTTCAGTCACCTACAGTTACTGAAGATATTCTGGCACCTGCAAATTTGCACAAGCAGCTTAAAGAGATGCTGTTCTGATATTATTAGATCTAATAGATATAGCTGAATTGTGGCTGAGTGCACGGTTAAGGGGGGCACGATATTGAAGGGCCATGTTTTTACATGTGCACAGAACGTGGTCTTTTATATTGGCATTTTTACTAGTTTGATGTTTTGTCATAGTGGCATCATGGGCAAACCCATTTCTCTGAATTCAAAAAAACATCTGTGCACAGAGTAGTATGGCATGGCATATCATAGGAAGTGACCACCTACTTTTTTATTTCTTTCGTTTCGATTACTTTTTCTTTCACATGTTTCTCGAAATTGGAGCTGTTTGTCTGGCTATGGTATTCATCATTCACTGATCCTGGATTGTAGTAAGCTGAGCAGTTACCATGAAGCTATCCTCTTAACCAACATGAATGACATCAGCCTTATTTTATTAAACCAACCAAATGCATTCAATATGCATAATTGCATAGTTTTGTTATTAACTCTTTGACAAGTTTGATGCTATAGTACCATCTTCAGGGAGCTCAGACCAAGTTCATTAAAGACCTGCTAAAATATACTGAATTACATTCATAATGTATGTACATATATAGCATGTCTCAGCTAGGTTCAGTCGGTATGACATACAATCTTCATCAGTTAGGTGCAGGTAGTATATTAGGATGGGAGCAGTGTTGGCTTTCGGTAGCAAGATATCATGTGTTGTCACTAGATTTATGGGAATCATCACAAACATAATATGAGAAGTTCTCTCAGCATCCACTCTTGCTTTTAATGTAGTGGATGGTATTTATAATGAATCATAACAAATGTTTTATGTATTATTTGCAAGCTTACCACAAATTTTTTCCTAAAATTCAGTGTTTGAAATTTGGCAGAATACTGTAATTTCCTTTCAGCTAGCCTACAGTTCCTCAACCATTGTCATAACTGTGCAAATTCATTCTTCTACCAGTGTCACCGCTGTGCTTGATACTGTTTTGTGAGCCAGTACTGTTACCATTTCATAAAATGTTACACTGGGGGGACAAGTTTAGTTGCATTCACGTAGTGTAGTAACATGATTTGTTTGTGAAGGGTACATGAGAACTGTTGGCTTTTGTCTGCTCCAACAGGAAACATACACATGGGACAGTAAAACATATTGTCAAATGCTCTGGTTGATGGCTGTTACTGTGGATTGTTATGAAAGAGGGAATATCTTTGTTTATTTTGGAATTTCTGAAAACCCTTAGAAGTAACTCTGCATAAAAGAACAATAAAAAATTTAGTCCGACACTTGAACACTGAAGAAAGCCTCCCAAATATACCTTGTGTGTTTTTGTTGCTTGCGAACATTTAACAGGGTAGGATTTTAAAAAAAAAAGTAATTATTATGTCACCATATTTATGTGATTCTCCTGGCATTGTAACATTAATTAACTACTATGAATCAGGTGGCATATGATCAGTGTGGAATGTGGAGCACATGTGGGAAGCAGTTCATGCAGTATATTGCTGTGAAAACTGAAGGGAATAAAAGTAAGGTGTGATGACATTGGATTTTGCATATTTTACATTAATTCTGTGCATTATTATTAATGATTATTGGATCTTAGAGTTTGTGTGGTTTGGTGTAGACTTAGGTGGCTTTTGATAGGGTTGAATGACAGGTTGTTACGGTTGGAGATGAATATTTGAACCCAGTAATTGAGGATTTATAATTCAGCTAAATGGACGTAATTGCACAAGTAACCCTTTGTACCATGGACTTGGTTGAACATTTAAACCTTTTTAACTACTGGATTACCATTATATAGCATACAAATTGAGTCACTTAACCACATCCTGGCTTCCAGACCAAATCAAGCCTGCAAAGTGTTAACAGTTCATGCAGCATATCGTTGGTACTCAAAGGGAACAAGAAGTGTCGTTACCATGGACAGTCTGGTGTATCAATAATGTTTTGCAGCACATTTGTAATGTTAATCTTAGTGATAGTTTCTGGTGAGATGCATAAATGGTCATTTTCAAATTATCTTGTTTCTAGGTGTTCAACAGAGGCATTCAGTGAAGGTGTTTTTGAGACCAAGAAAAGAGACTATAGTGCAAGAACATCAGTGAAAGGAAAACTGGTAAAGGTGAAGAATCGGAATGCATGTGAACAAAGCTGGCAAGATATACCTGAGACTGAAATGGAATCACACAGCTTCTTGCAATTTGATCATTTATATCCTGACATAAATATGGATATTGATTCTGACTCATCAGATATTGTGAAGGAATTCAGGTGTCCTGATTGTAACATGACCTTTGAATCAATTGAACTTCTTGCTTCTCACATGACTACACACAGAGATTCTTTTGCTTATTCCTGTGATCTGTGTCCAGACAAATTTAGAACTATCAAGAGTTTGAGAAAACACCACAGAACTCATAGTAAAGACAAAAGTTTTGTTTGTAATCTGTGTGGGTATTCAACATCTCATGAAAAGTATTTGAAACAGCATCTCAGGAAACACACTCTACCATTCAGCTGTGAAAAATGTGGTCAGACCTTCCACTTAAAAAATCAGCTGAACAGACACATGGCCATTCATGTGGACAGAATATTCAAATGTAACATCTGTGGAGGGGAGTATTCTGATAGACGTTCTCTGCTGCTACATAAGAGGCAGAGCCACCCAGAGAAGTGTGTCACATGTGGTAAATTGTTTCCAAATCGTTCGACACTGCTTTTGCACCAACCTGCACATACAGTGGACAAGGCGTTTACTTGTGATAAGTGTGGCTGTGCATTTCGGTACAAACAGTCTCTGTATACACACAAGAAGTTTACTCATCCAGACCCAGTACAAGAACTCATTAACAAGGATGAGGGTGGCAAGAATAAAAATCAGTGTGAAATCTGTGGCAAGACTTTTCCCTACAAGAGTTCCCTTAGCGTGCATGTGAATTCTCACACTCGAGCTAATACTTATGCTTGTGATGTCTGTGGTAAGTCTTTCAGCACAAGAGCTCACCTGAAGTACCACTGTAAGATACACACAGGGGACAGGTCTTTCACCTGTGATGTTTGTGGGAAGGCTTTTATCAAAAGCTGGGATCTCAAACAGCATCAGCGCACACACTCAGGAGAACGACCCTATAAATGTGAGATATGTGAGAAATCATTCACCCAGCGCTCCACACTGACCATACACAAACGCCTCCACACAGGTGAGAGACCCTACAAATGTGAGGTGTGTGATCATGATTTCGTGTGCAAGGCTCTGCTAACTGTCCACCAGAAAACACACAGGAAATGTACCACAGCTGAAACAGCTGAGAATGTATAAAGTTGTGAGGTTTGCAGTTGTCATTGTGGTAACTGTGACAATTACTCTGTTTTGTGGGTTAGGGATCTGTGTGCATGGAATCACATCCCAAATTCAGTGTTGTGTGCATAAGGAGTTACAGAAGCAGTGAGTGGAGTGGTACACATGTGCTTTCTCTGATTAATTTTTACAAACATTTTGTGTTTATACTCATGCTTTATTTCTGTAAAACACAATAAGTGAGTAATAGATGCTTACATCAGAGCGTAAAGGAGACTAAAATAGCTTCATGCATTCAAGCAGTGGCATTCTGTGTGTGTGTGTGTGTGTGTGAGTGTGTGCGTGGGTGTGTATGTGTGTAGTTTTTGGAGAGGGAGTATTGTCTGTTTCCTGTACAGTGCTTCATACAACAGACTGTTGAACAAACACAAATTGTTTTTTTTTTAATAGCAAGTCATGGGCTTGTGTGATACTTTCTGCCATTAGTTCTCAGACACAAAATGTAATCTGGCATTTTATCTGTATGTCTCCTGTTTATAGCTCAGTACTTCAGACTGTCAAATTTCTTGAAATATAGGCAATAAAGGAATTATGGAAGTTTCACATAGTTTTAACTTCATATAAGCAACCCTCAAAAGGAAATCCTGAACCATGATAGTGTGTTGACAGATGTAAAGACAGATCTTCAGCAGCTGTGTATAAAATAAAAGTTTCAAATTTTGTTACCAAGAGTTGTCAGTACTTAGGAGTTGCAGATGCTAATAACTTCTGAACTTATCACAAGCAAGTGGCTTTCAAATCTGTTGGTGGCTGAAGTGGTTATATCGGACAGTATTTTATCTAGATACATTGCACATTGTCTGCTACATATTTTAAGTGTATAACTACACATGACTTGGAAGTTTGTTTGACTTGTCTTTGATGTCTCATGTACAGTTATATTTACATGTGTGCCATCATTCTTTTCTTACTAATGAAATGGGCACACACTGCACCAAAAGATTTACATGACAGTAATGAGAGTGGGCGTATTAACATCATAGCCTGTGAGAATTGGCCGTATTTGCATTATTTTTATGTAATGACTGCTGTTGTGAAGATTTATGTCATGTGTTGAAAGAGCATCCGTCTGTAAATACAGCATGAATTATTAAATCTTTGTAGCTTAACCTTTGAGCTTAACTGACTTTCACACATTTTTGTATAAAAATTCATGTCCTGCCTCGTGCAGGACACACTCCATGTCCGTTGGAAGGACCAGTTAGTTACTGCTTCAGAGTGAAATAATCCATGTTTGATGTGTGAATTGTTTGAAATCCATAAATTTGTTGTGAGAAAAATACATATTCTGTTGATGTTGCAGCAGTTTACTTATGCAGTTATCATTTTTGTTCAAGCAGGTAAAGTAACAAACCTTCAGTCTGCTTGGTGTACCACAAATGTGGCACTCAGTAATGCCTGTGGTTATACACATTTGCATTCCTGTCTGGCACAGTACCTGTCCACAGTCATACAGTCATTGTATACTTTTGTGTTTCTAATCTTTCCAGAGGAATTCTGGGATAATACTGCAAGACCTAACTTTCCCGTCCTTTCCAGTTTACTCTTCACACATACAGTCTGATGTTACTTGGTACTGCAGAACATTACCAGTGGATAGACAAGCATCATTGGTAATACAAAGAATATTTATGCTGTCATTGCAGGTAGTAATTCAGGTTGATAGCAGTGCTGACTTTTGATAGCCAGATTCTATGTGGTGCTCCAAATTTTGTGGCAGAGATCACAAGCATTCATGAGAAGTTATCACAGCATCTGCAGTCCTGCTTTTGAGTTAATGGATAATTCTTTTAACCATTCATAATATATGTTGTGCTACATTATTTGCATGATTTCCACAACATCTTACTGAAATCCAGCATTGTAAATGTGGTAGAACACAGTCATTTCCTTTGAGCAAACTAAACCTCTGCCAACATGCTCATCAGTACATAATTCCATTCTTCTTCCAGTGTCACTTCTGTGCCTGGTATTGTCTTATCACTGAATACTGTAATGGCTTCATAAATGATTATTCTGCTGCAAATTTTCTGTTACATTGAGGCAAAGTTGTAATACAATGTATTGATGAAGGGTACTTGAGAATCATTGGCTCTTTTTTACGGTGATGGGAATGTATCAAATTGGAACAGTTGTGTAAGCCTTATGTAAGATAACCACACTGTCTTTTACATATTTACTTTAAAAAGAATGTGTTTATTTAATGAAGTAGATTCCTAGAGGATCATTATCACATTGTCTTCTTTCTAGGTATGCGTCTGAAGGAATCTGTGAAGGCCTTGGAAAAACTGCTGGCCCAAAGAGAAGTAGAGTTTACAAGAGAACATCTGTGCCTAAATGTAAGGGGCTGTCAGGGAAGACATTCACAAATGTGAAGATGCTTCATACACATTCGACAAAATTTCCTGAGACTGAATCTGAATTATCTGAAGTGGTGCCATATGATAACTGTTCCTATGAGCATTGTTTAGATATTCCTGTTAAGATAGAAATTGATACAGATGGAGAGCAAAACTATATGTGCAGCATTTGCTGCATGTATTTTGAGAGAGAAGAGGCGCTTGCTAGTCATTTGGCAGCTCACAAACAAAGTTTTCCATTCTCTTGTGATGTGTGTCATAATAAATTTACTTCATCACAAGAAGTGATTGAACACAAAGAGAGCCATGCAAAGGAGAAAGTGTTTTTCTGTAACATCTGTGACTATGCTACTGCATATGAATACCATCTGGAACTTCATTACAAGAAGCACTCTCATGAGTTCACATGTAACACGTGTAGTAAGAGCTTTTGTTCTGAGGTTGAATTGCATCAACATGCAAGTGTGCATTTGACTAGGAAGTCATACAGTTGTGATATGTGTAACAGACAGTATCTTAACAAGAAGAACTTAGTAGAGCATAAGAAGTTGAGCCACTCAGATGCAAAGAAGGAAGTAGAGGTGCATGACTGTGTTGTTTGTGGGAAATTGTTTCTTTACAAATCTACGCTTCTTTTACACCAAGTCTCTCATACAGGGGAGAAACCCTTCAGATGCGACCAGTGTAGCATCACTTTCCGATACAAACATAGCCTTTGGGCACACAAGACGAGC
>Ga0123352_10014419_pt1 | contig 12587 bp, 9 predicted proteins | sample TergutLab28metaG_FD_89700 | JGI IMG/M metagenome (GOLD analysis project Ga0123352, IMG submission 89700) | Labiotermes labralis P1 segment gut microbial communities from Petit-Saut dam, French Guiana - Lab288 P1 | ecosystem: Host-associated > Arthropoda: Insects > Digestive system > Gut ... | reverse complement strand
TGCAGAGGAGTGTAGTTTCTTGGCTTGTTTGTGTACTTACAAACTTACAAAGCATGTTGCTCTGAATATTCAGTATGATTAATACAACATTAATGTTTCACTCATAATGTTCTAAAAATATTTCCCATATGACTATGGGATGCAATTTTCTGTGTTCTGCTCTTTCAGTGATTATTTCATTACTGTTTAACTGGTTTCATTAATTTTGGCTTTCAGATATTCCTTGAAAGCAAATGAAAGATCACCTTGGAAATCACAAATTTAAAACCGTGGGCACAGCATTGGAATAAAGATTCCTGTTCTTCAGGGGTGTGATGGTATTTTAGATAATGCTGCTGCCTCCATCACTTCAGTTCTACCAATCTATAAGGGGCTAAGGGGTCATACCCCAAAAGCCATCTCTGTTTTCATACTAACTGCCATGTGAACATCATTTTTCAACAGCAGTGAAATAATAGAACACTGTCTCTTAGAATGTGGGGGGTGGTGGAGGTTCAGGTTTTAAATTAAAATTATCTGATTGATTTCTTGTTCCTGTCATTCATGATAGACTGGGTGTACAACTAATAGTGTATCCTTGTAAAATGTTCTATGTCAGGTAGACACCACACCTAAACTGGTTCTCTGGGATGCCCTAGGGGACATAAAGAGCACACAGTAATTGGATTTAAGTGGGTTGCCTAGTTTATGTGTGTGTTTACATTTTTGATATGATTTTGCTTACATGAATCAGAATAAATAAGACAGTGAACTAAGTGTTTGCAGGATGAATTTTTAGCAGAATCGGGGTTTCTTCTTTTGCCACCATGTCCAAATCAGCTCTGATGACCATCTTACATCATGTTCACTGGATATTGGGGTTCCTTCCTCAGTTGGTGCAGTTTGAATATAGTTCCGGGGCTTTACGTACCGTGCCACAGTATGCCTTTCCGGCTTGATGTTTGGCTACAGAAAGATTTCACCTCTGTGTTAAAACTGAATGTGTTTCTTAGCTATCAAAATAGTACCAGCATACAACACTGTCAAGCAAGAATATGACAGCCCAGCAGTTTGTTCACTGCATCAAATAGAATTTACAGCCCACATGTTAGGGATTTTTTCTGTAACAGGGAACATGGCATGACTGTTGCATTTAATGACTTTATTGTGTGTTTCATTGTCTTTCTAAGCATCGTTCTTTATTGGTTCCAGATAGATGAAGCAGCTGATGTTATACAGAAGCTGCACTTGATTTCTCAGGAATTACCTTCAGGAAAGTATGTGTTTATTAAACATGCATTCATGATTTTGTTCAAATGTAGTAAGGTGCTATATAGCAATAATTGTTCTTTGTGCAGGTTTGAAAAGGCAAAAAAGAAAATAGGTACAAAGTATGATGAAATTGAGAGATCCCTGATTGAAGAGTTTGTGAAAGCACATCGCTCAGATGATAAAGGAAGAATGAAAGAAATTGCTACTATTCTTTCCCATTTCAAGGGCTATCCACAATGTGTAGATGCCTTCATTGAACAAAGCCAAATGGTAATGTTTTCTTCTTGAAAATGTTGTGTGTGTTTTTTGTTTCTCATTTTCCGTGTGTCTTACCCATTTCATTCCCATTAATTTGGTTTCATGAAGACTCCTAATTGTGAAACCCCTTATTCTGTAAAGTTTTTCATCCGTGTAGTTTCATGTAGTCTCTTCGGCACTTTATCCACAAGTACCTTCTGTCAGGGTTGTCCAACTTCCACATTCATACAGAATGACAGATGGAAACCTTAGCCAAGAATAAATGTTTAAAATTATTCAAAAGCATTGCATATGCCCTGGGTCTGAACTGTAGTTACTAATTTTCTCATCAGAAATATTATCAAAAAATGTCCTTTGCTCTAAACTTGTAAGTCTGTTATGTGTGAAGCCTGCCTGTTTTCACTATGATGTCAAGTTTACACAGTGGATTTACTTTTTTGTGACTGACTGTTTACTTCCCTGTTAAAGGGTAACACTACCTGCACAGAGTTAAGAGCTTTTGTTTTAACTTTGTGTGAACCATCTCAGCTAAGTTTCATTGCTGGAGGCCACATAATTGCATGTAGCAGCAACTTCTTTGGTGTCTGGGGAAGCAGCAGTTGGAATGTTTTATGTCCAGCTTATCAGCTACATGAATTATAGTGGTGTTAAATACAACCATAAAACTTACATGATGTTCATGAACTTTGGAAAGTACAAAAGTGTTATCATGAAAGAATTGTACACAGCAGTGGAATGCTGAACTTATGCATTCATTGGATATAATATAGAGGGTGGTTTTCTCTGTTACAGGGTGCATTTACAGGAAAGGATATTTTCAAAGATGTAATTCCTTTGTGTGAGAAAAATTTTTCAGTGATGACAGAGGTGTTTAGCAACCCAGACCAAGTAATGGCAAAGTTTGTGCTCAATATCTACCATTTAAAACTGCAGGTTTGTCAGTTTCTTTACTCGTAATTTAGGAATTTTGCTTGTACATTCAACATTCTGAAAGTTTGTATTTTGGTTTCTGTGGTGTAAATTTCTCAGCTTCATTGGTTGTCTGTGCCATGGGACTTCACTGTGAAGCTATACAGGCAAGCTTCAATGCATTCTGTATCTCACGTGCACCTTCAGGGAAAAGAGTCTCGGAGCGTGTGGACAAGGGTGTGGGTGCCCCCACATAGAGCCTGTCTATCATGACAGTGAAGAGGACTCATGCACCTGATGGTGTGAGACTGTTTTTCCACCCTGTGTCCAGTCAGTTTACATTCTGAGTTGTCATGGCTTACCTTATATGAAAAGTGAGCAGCAGTTTTTCATTACTGAGATTTCTTATGGATTGTTAAAGGGTGAACATATATATGTATGTCAGTCTAGATACATTGCATTCTGAAGAAACTTTGCAAACAAACAGCAAAGTCAGTGTCAGTTGTAAAGCCAAAATTCAAACATGAAGTACAAGAACCTTCATTCATTAATGTTCATTATGATTACTGTGTTTTAGTAAGCACATTTGCATCTCTGTAAATTTCCCATTAGGACTGCTGTGCTGATCGGTCTGTGTGCATTACGGGTAGGTCTATTAATTTGTTTCTGTTAGTGACTAAAATTTAGTTTTCTAATTTCAGAAATACATTGTGACTAGTTTATTGGATAGAAGTGACACAGACAGGTATCTGAAGAATTTGTATGATTTATATTCAAGGTTAGTATGATAATTTGGTTTACTGTTATTATTGAGGTGGGCATATACCTATACTTTTGTTCATATTTTATATTGCTTGTCTTCAGGAAGTTTGGTTTTGTTTTTTGCAAATAAAATGATTATAATGAACTAGTGCTTGCAAGGGAATTACCCACAATTCAATACCAGAGATTGGGAGTGTGAGTTGTTCTTTGCTTGTAGTTCCTGTTGCAATTTTCTGCTGAAAGAGTAATCAAGTTTTCCTAATCTACACCATATGCTTCCTAAAATGAAGTAGTTATTTCTAAATCCATCAAAGAAAGTATCCATGTTTTGGTATGGAAAAGAAGCTTCAGAATTCTTTAATATAAATGTATACAATAAAGATAGAGTTTATGTAGACTCAAGACACCTATAGACTTGAAGAATGTGTTTGGTCCTTCACCACAAAAAAATTAACCAAGATCAGAAGAGAGTGTAAAAATATTTATCGAAAATGTACTCTGATAGTAGGTGTGAAAGGAATATGTTAATTGGGTAGTAGATGTAATTTGAATTCATAGAACCTACGTTCCAGGCATACAAACCCATGCTGTGGCTAGTTGCCTTTGCTGACACAAAAAGGATGATATCTCATACAGGTAAACTGTGAGGGGAATGTAAGGGAAAGAGACAAGTTGCAGGTTGGAGAAGTACTGAAACAATGAGAGGGATACCAGAAGCCATCATATGATCAGTAAGGACATTCACCATGGGCCACCTTGGCTTAGCAGGACAGGCAAGGAGAAGGCAGAGAGCAAGATGCAACAGAAAGTAAGGAAAGCTGGACACGGAAACAAGAGAAATGCATGTAGGAAGAGAGAGAAGAATGGAGAAGGTTGTATAATAGGATGACAAACAGACAGTGGATGGTAATATTGCTGACAATTTATAAGATGACCTACAGCTCACAGTGACGTGCAGAATGACTTCTTTTGTACTGATTTGGTAAAAAATATTAGAAAAACATTTCTTATTTTACTTTTTCATTGCTAGAATACTAGATCCCCCCCCACTTCTGAACAGTTAAACTCTTAAATGACTTGTTTCATATTCAAGTGGGCTATGTTCGCAATGGACTTTTTTATGATTTTACTCTTTGTAACAGAGCTTCGTTGGTTATTACAGAAACTCGCAAATGACGTATCATATTTTCAAATGGGGAATGTTTGCCAGGGACTTTTTGTATGCTCTTACTCTTTGCCAGAGTTTGGCTGTTGGTTGTTACAGAACCGTGAGACTGTCAAATGTCATTTTCAAATAGGGAATGTATGCAGTGGACCTTTTTTATGACTTCACTCTTTGTTACAGAGGTTTGTTTTTGTCATTACAGAACAGTGAAACTCTCAAATGATCTTTCTCATTTTGAAATGGGGAATGACAATATGTATCTCAGTAAGCTGACTATGAATATCTTTCAAAAGTATCTGGACTCTTATATCAGGTAAGGTAGTTAGGTGCACTTTGTATATTTATAACTGGTCTGTTGTAGCTAGTAGAACTTTCTTGAAAGGGTCAAGAAGTGTCCAACTGGTATGTAGAGTGGTAGTTGTCAACCTGTGGGTTGTGAGGGTGCTTTGCATGCTTGCATAGGTGAAGTACATGATTATTGTGCTGTATTTGGTCTTTCATTAAGAAGTAACAATAAGGTACAAATTCAAATAATTGTTATATCTATATTGGTCTTAGTGTTGCTCATATATACCAGCAAGCAAGGGTATACAATTTTGCCACTGGATTACTGACACAGGTATGTCAGAAAAGTGGATTTCATAGTTCAGAAGGCTGAACACTCCTTGTGGGAGGGAAGGCTTATCTCAGAGTATCTTTTTCACTAGCCATGTAAGTTCAGTGCTAAGAATTGGCATCCTTAACCTGCCAATACCCATTGAGATTGGTTGATCAAGATGGGGAAGATGCAAAGGGGGCTTGCAGTGTCTTTTGGTCCTGAATATTACTTTCTAATATTTTTTAATGCCATCTTGAGTGTTATGTATTCTTCTGTTTCATCATATTAACTGGCTGCCTTTGCATGCAGAATAAGTACTACATGAACCATCTGCATCTATGGACAGGCCGGATTTGTTTGTGTATCACTACGGTACCTGTTCTAGAATTATACATTTCTTAGTAATTAAGGTTGCATAAGTTTATTCCACTCCTTTCTCACCAGGAAGGATATTTCCTGTCTCCCTGATACTGTCTTAGAATTTTGGTGTGACTTGCCACTTCTATGTCCTCGTAATGCTGAACTCAAACATGCGGGTCAAGAGAACCCTTCTCACTGCCCTTACGCAAGTCTAAGGACCATAAGCTATGTACACCCATGTAATTTTCTGTCTTTAGTCAATATAGCACAGACACTCCAGTGTTTGTACAACCTTGGTCTGGCACTGCCAATTCTGGCTTGTTACAGCTGACAGGGAGCTGTTATGTAATCAGCCCCAAGGCCCCAGAAGCTATGTTACCTGTGTATATCTGCAAGGCATAGAGTGCAGAGCCAAACAGTAGGTGTCAAAAGATGAGCTTACCAATGAATGTGGGAGTTATTTTTTGGTTTCTGAGTCTCAATGAATTTCTATGAGACTTAGTGTTTCTATAGTTCTATGGTGATGCACTGATTTTAATGTGATTATGGTGAATATCATTGTTGATTTTATTGTGAGTTTAACTTTTGATGTAGCTATATCACCACATGGAAAGCATAAGTGTGGTGCCATATTATAGAACTTTAACCTTTTTTTTTTCCAGTGTGGAAATAAAATGTCTAAAAGAAAAGAGTGCAGCAATATTACACAAGTATTATGAATCCAAAAATCATCAGAAGAAGCAAATTCAAACTGGAGGGTAACTATATAATTTTGTTCGAAAGATTTTAATATATTCTCTCCATGATTCCCATTGAGATTTCTTAAGAGTAAATTGTATTTAGTTCACTGATTCATTGTTTTGAAAACCATCAGCAGACCTGTATATTCCATGAGGTTTTAGATTTTGGCATCAGGTCAGGGGCATAGCTACAATATAGCAAGAGTGTGAACAGCTTAGGAGCCCATGAGCACATCACAACAAATTATTGTTCTTACACTGAATTCAATCCACAGTTCGGGTGAACTTGAACATACAGGTAATTGCAACACCTCAAACAAGAAACAAGATTTAGATGAACTGATAGATTTGAAAACTATGTCTGTTTATGAGAGTTTTGTAAATAGTGGTCTTGTACATTCTGGATGTGACAGGGCCCACCAATAAACTTTGCAACAGGGCCCACTAGTACTAGCTATACCACTGTATCAGGTGCCACTATTAGTGCCTTCCTGTGCAGTTAGTTCAAGAAAAATGTAAAAGTTTCATAACATGTTTTAAATGCATTGTAACTTAATCCTTAGATGCATCATCCCTGTTGTGTTTTATGCAAATTAGGAGGGGGTGGGTACAAAGTGTACAACACACTATGTACTTTAAACTCTAAGCACTTTACTCATAAGGCATCACTTACAACATGTATATAAAGTTTATTCTCTATCCACTTTACCTGTCGAAGATATTATTAGTTTCAATATAGATAACCGCAAGACAACAAGATCTCATTGAAAGCTCAGAATATGCACAACAAGTAATGTTCTTGTACTGTATATTTTCTCCTCATTATATTTTTTTGACCTGAGGATGGCCCACAGTGGCCGAAACATGTTGTCAGCCTAATAAATAGGATACAAAGACAGTTGTGTTTTGACGCACCCACCCCCTCCGAATTTGCATTGTAACTTAACCATTTGTGTTTCCAGAATTGAGATTTCTAATGGTGTTATTTCTTATAACATTTCCCCAATCTTTGAATTCTCTGAACTTTAACAAAATTTTCAAAGGAGTAATTTGAATTTTGGCCATAGTACTTTTCAGTAATTGAAATTCTTGCAATATTTATAGATTTGGGAAGTGTCTAAAAATTGAAGGCAAGTTATTTTAGTGTTGATGCTTCCATATACAGTACTGAAAAACTTTTCCCATTTCATTTTTTGCAGGCCTTTACATTTTGATGTTCCATAGACCTACTACTTTTGTGACATCTTTTCCTCTTAAATAATGAAACCAACCAGCTACACAATCATCAATTACAAATGCATGTATTATTTAACTTCTAATTGTTGTGGCTTTCTTGGCCATCATCAGGGATACTGTCCAAGTACTACAACATAAAATTTGAATACATGATAAAAATGTGTTACAGAAATATGTTTCTTATTCATAGGATTTAAACTATTTTGTATTAGTTTCCATTTTTTATTAAATATATTTTGTTCATTTTCAACTTTTCACAGCCTACAAGTTGACAAACATTATTCCCATCCAATTGCTTCTTTCCTTTGTGCCACATTAATTGTGTTTTGTCATACATTTACTTTCACAATATATTTTCTCTTGCAGTTTTTTTTCTCGTGTCCTGAGCTATTCCCTTATTTTTTCTTTCTGTGTATTGTGTCTGTTGGTTGTTCTCAGCTACTCCTGATTCTACTCTTCAGCTTTACCTGTCTTATTTTTACTTTTTTCTAAATGCCAGTTATACATTAGTTTATGTAATGATTTTGGTTACAAATTTAAATTAATGTCTCAGAAGTATAAATTTTGACTCAGTTGATTTTCATTTTTCCTTATTTGTAAATGTTCTTTCATTCACTTCCACATTTGGTATGTTGAGAGTCATTCTGTCTTGCTGTGTCTTTTATGATACCTAATTATTTTTCCTTTAGACTGTAGTCTTGTGGGTTAGGATATTGTGTAGTTTTGTAAGTTGACACGAGTATTCTGAAGAAATATTCTATTGCTACTATGTAGGATCCAAGTTGATGTGGAAGTTACTAGAGTTGAGGGTGTGATGGAATTATTTAGGCAGGTTGCAAAGAATGTGGCCAATTGGAATTGTTGGAAGGGGAGAGAGGATGGAGCCGGATGCAGACCAATAGGAGATGTGGACAGGAACACAGGGAAACAGACATGCAGAATTTGCTTTTTCAGGGCTATGTCTTTGCCTTAATCTCTTGAGAATCAAGTTTGGATCCTGGTTGTTGAACCCAGAAATGGTGGCAGCCTGTTCTTCTGAAATGTTTGTGTGGAATTACAAAATTATATGGTGTCAGAACTTGAAAGCTACATTCTTAGTATCCCACCCATGAAAACCTGATTACTTAGTATCATTCTTCTTTACTTTTTATCCAGTATTGTTAGACTGTCTGATCTAAGGGACTAGACACATCCACATCCTATTTCACCAAGAGTCATTTTAATGTTAATTCTTCTTTAATGTGGTACTGTCATTGTGGTGAGCGATTCCTTACAATTTTAAGGTCTGTGTTGTTCTCATCTCAAGGGTCAAGCAGTCCAAGATGTGTGCTGCCTGTCCATTGAAGAGGAAGACACCATGATCCTTCAAAACAGTGCGAACCACTCAGCCAATGGGACACACTATTGCATCCGTTAGGACTTGAATCCACCACTGTGAGAACATCAAGTCTCCTCCTCCTCCTCCTCCTCCTCATCATCATAGGCAGCAGCAGCACTAGCACTACAGCCCTTGGTGGACTTTCTCCATCTTGCTCTGTCCTCTACTCTTCCTCTCCAGCCTGTGAATCCTATCATCACATTGTCCAACCATCTTGTATGTGGTCATCCTTTCCTTCTTCTGGAGAATAATCTCTTCTTCAACATTCTTTTAGTCATCCATTTTTCTGATATTCTCTCCACATGTCCTAGCCATCTTATTCTCTGTGCTTGCATGAACCTTATGTTGTCATGTCCTTCAATTAGTTAATTTAATTTCGCATTTAGCATATTCTTCATACCTCACCTTTTGCTGTTTACTGTTATATCTGTATGTAGGTCTCTCAAATAATCTACACAAAACATTTCCAAACAAATTTAATGCTTATTCTTAATGGCACAAATTACAGCCTCAGATTTATGGGAAACTCGAACTTTCTCACTGTTCTCACAGAATAACTTCTCATACAAAGGAAAGATCATAACATAAAATAGAGGTACATTAAGAAATACAACTTACATTTTAAATTCTATAAGGCCAAATAAATGATTGGGCTTTTGCAGTGTGTGCCTGCTTTGTGATGGGCTTTGCAAAAATGGTTTGTATTTCCAGTAAGTGAACAGCAAGGCCGTTGATATATGTAGAGTTACAAAGAACACATTTTTCTCCAGTTTTTCTTCCTATCTTATATTCTGTGGCTTTCATTTAAGTAGAATGGATTTTACCGATATCTCTCATATAAAGTGTTATATTAGCCGGTTAATATAACACTTTAATAATAAGAAATGCATAACGGTACGATGTGACCTCAGATCTCATATGAAGAGTGTTACCTCTACGTTGATTTTTTCTTTTAGATTTCAGGACTTGAGAAGAGATTTGCAGGCTGTGATAGGAACACGTGCAAATTTAAACATTGCTCAGATTGAAAATTATGGAGGTGAAACATTTTTGTCAGAAGAAGTGGCTATTGCACTGCTTCAGGAAAGCAAATTGGCTTTCAGAAGATGTGAGCTGGTAGGTATAATTCTAGGACATCTCCATAATATTTACATTGTAAATTTTTATTTCTGTGTTAATTGTTGTTAGTGTGGATGTTCAGAAGACCTTAAACAGTCACCACGTAATGCCAATGACAAACCTATGCATTATTTGGCTAAATGAGATAATCTTAAAAAGAAGGGTGTGACCATGTGTGGGCAGAATTTGTGTGGTTCAGCATTAAGTCTGTTGGTGGACTATTGTATACATGTTAAATGCTTTGGACTTCATGCAATGCAGGGAAGTTCTTGACTGACAGTGTGTTAGGTTCTCACAAAGAATTTGCCTGTATGGCATTAATATGTTAATTGATTATACAGGAAGTAAAGCCTGTACTGTAAGACTTTCATTTGTTATAAGATGCTAATATGCTTGTTTAGTTAATTTCTTCCATCCCTTCCTCCCTCCCTACACCCATTTCTTTCCTTCCTGTCTCTTCCCCTTGCAAGCTAGTTGTTTTTCCCATTGCCTCATCTCTGCTGTTATCAGTTTTTGAAATTTAACAAATACACAGTTCCTGATCCCAATGACTCAGCATCTGTAGTATAAAAGAATTTGCTGTTTGAATGTGCATTAAGTATCTGTGTTGCATTTTTGTTTATAGTAAAAATAGTAACTAATTTTTATGATGCATTTTCCACACAATTCCTGTGATGTAACTGTTGTTTATTCACAGCATTGTGATTAAGAATGTCATTTAAATACACTCATTAAGCATTGGTGTTATTTTCTTTGTACTTGTATACCATTCTGTGTTATATGGAGGTGAACTACATGTGTTGGACAGAAATTTTTAGTGTGTGGATCTATTTAAAATTTATGACATGGGGAGTAAAGGAGCTTCATCAATAGTTTTTAAGGAAACAAAGCTTTCAAACCAAGGGATTTGTATATTTTATTCATACAGTGTGCAACATTCAAACGGTTCTCCCATAATGATACTTGGACATTTTCATGAATGTAACACAACTACTTATATGTTGCTTTGTTTTCATTTGTTAGTTGTCTCGTCAGTCTGACATGCCAGGTAATGCACTTCAGATATTTGAAATTTTACTTCATTATCTTATGGCTGAGCACCTGGATTATGCCCTTGAATTGGGCTTACAAAGTGTACCCATACCAGAGAACAAAACACAACCTCACATCTCCTTTTTTGATGTATTACGGCAATGTAATGCCATTGTTCACCTATTGGAGAAGCAGTTCATTGACAGTCTTGTTCCACTGGTCATGTAAGTATAATCGTATTGTTGAAGTTTTGAATATTCCTGTTTGTATATACTGCAAGCCTAGAATTATAGAGCCCCCACAGTTTTTGGGCAGTTCTTTGGGAGGTGAAAAATGCATACACAATTCCGAAGGGAAAACACGTGTGGAGAGACTTGACACATGCATGATAGAATAATGTTAATAATAGGATGTTGGATATTTTATCTGCCTCAAGTGAGGGTTCAGTGGTCTTTTGTGAGCATACCTTCATGTACCATATAAGGCATGGGGATTCCTGTCTGGCTGAGCACTGTTAGCTTCTTAAGTCTGTACTGTGCAAAAATTCAGTTGGCTGTTTAGCTAGATAAATGTTACTGTTTGTCCCAGCCGTGAACACAGATGCACGTTTAATTGAAGCACTATCATAATTCCAGACTTCTAAATGAGTGTCATGTCTGACTGAACCTCAGCAAATATTCTGTAAATTAGGCATCAGCTCTGGAATTGAAAACTAGAATGCATATAAATGAGGCATGAAATATTTCATTTACTGGTTAAAAATGCACATTGTTTTCACAAAATAGGCTCATTGCCCATCAGTACGATTTCAATTCACTGTGGCAAAAAGATATCTCACAGTATTTATGTGAGTAAGTTGACTGATATTTATCAGAGTGTGATGTGTAATAAAATCAAACCTTAATAAAGACTCATGCCATGTGCAGAGCTGCTCTGTTCGGCATGTTTGGAGCAAGGTGTCTACCAATAATTGGTCATAAAGGCAACTTTTTAAAACACATGGGCAGATTGACTGTAATAAATTTCAGATCGCTAATTCTAATTAATTCCTGAATTTTATTAAAATATAACCAACTAATTGCACCAATTAGTTGGTTATATTTTAATAAAATTCAATTATTGCACGGTAAAAACATGAAAATAATTCCTGAATGTTTGTGATGAAATATCACAGTTTTATTATGAGGATTTGGGTCTTCTGCGATATGATTCTATGTCTTGGAGTAACCAGATCTTGGTTTCCAAGGAACATATTGCCTTAGTCTTTGAGAATCAGTAAGTTGCAGAAGAATTGCTGCTGCCACTGCAAAAACCTCAAAACTCGTGTAGTATTATTACCCTTTATGGTGTGTAATTTGTTGTCTGTGTTTATAATACAAATATATCATTTTTTAAGAGTTCTGTTTCGAATTTCAGAACAAAGGGATATGCAATCTGATTGTTTATTGGTAAGAGTCAGAATCACTGGTCCTTGGTAACTGGAACTGGCTCTTTCCAACAGACGTCACTCACCCTTTTGCCTGAAGTTGGAAATGGAACATTTCCACACATTGCATATTTATAAAACCCAGATAGAGGATAATGCCCAAGGTATTAAGATGAACTTCAGGTCACTAGTTATGCCATTCACATTTTGGGGGGGGGGGGGGTCCGGTTTGTTTGTTTGGTTTTAAAAAAATTTTTTTGGTTTCTTAAGGGGGAAAACTAAGAATTTGCCCAGTGTAGGGCCCAGTTTGAAAAATAAAGGGAAAACCTTGAAAACTTTTAAATCGGACATAT